>Ga0265297_10003040_pt1 | contig 31661 bp, 49 predicted proteins | sample Munlanlwell13791_FD_192502 | JGI IMG/M metagenome (GOLD analysis project Ga0265297, IMG submission 192502) | Leachate microbial communities from a municipal landfill in Southern Ontario, Canada - Leachate well 137-91 | ecosystem: Engineered > Solid waste > Landfill > Unclassified | place...
CCTGGAATAATGTGCCGTAGGGTTCTAAATCAAACGAGCCGTGTCCCCACAGCAACCCGTGTAATCCCCCTCCGCATTTAGCTTCCCCGTTCCAATCGGAAGCCTCAACATACCCACTTTCGGGATATGTAAAGCTCCCATTGTGTGAGGTTCTATTCTCCTTGCATTTCCTAAGTATCAATACCTTCATTTTCCTTCTCCTCTTTGTTATTTATTCATCCTTAGGGTGTTCTTCCATCCATATTTTCATTTTCTGCAAGCCGCTTATTATATTATCAATGTCCTCATAGTTCAGTGTTGCACCTTTTCCAGGTTGAAGTTCATCATCATTATCATACCAGAACTTCCTAACTGAATAAAGTAGTTTTCCTTTGTACATATCAGCAACGACTCTGAATGTTTGCCTTCCTGATGTTTCCCACTCGTTGAATATTATAGGGTATTTGATTGTTTCCTTTTTCTTGCGCGGAGATTCAGGCTTGCATCCCTCAAGCTCCTTCTTTTTTCGTTCGATGGTTGCTTTTGTTTTTTCTACCCTTGATAATGTCATTGTAAAAAATCCTCCCTTCAAATTTACACAATCATTGTTACTCTATGCCTCTGCCTACTTAGTATCTAGTATCCTTTTCGATCTGAGAGTACTTCAACCACGCCTCTCCTTCGACCCTTGCGTACTCTTCAGCCGCATGAGCCTCGATTATGTCATACTCTCTAGACTCTCGCTCATTTGTCACTATCCTTTTGTACTTTTCTTGAGCGAGTCTTATGGTCATATTGTACCTTTCCCTCGCCTCTCCTGCGATCCTCTCATACTCGTTCCACGCATCGTCTCTTATTTTCTTCAACTCTGCCTCAGCCGCCTTTAATTGCTCGCTCTTGTCCATTTCAAATCTCCTAAAATAAATTTTACACACGTCATAAAATCGATTTTTTATTCGTGAAAAATAGGCAACAATAGGCTGAATTTGACAAGACGTTGATTTTCACGGCCAATATTCATAATGTCTATTTTCGCTTGCACATGAACACACGCACGTCGCTTGTTTGACGTGCGTATGATCATGCGCTATCAGTCTTATTTCTCCCGTTTCCTTGCGACAAATACAACGTACGTAAGGCCGTTGTTTCCGTACCCGGTTGCGAGGTACGCGCTTCCGTCACCGGACATATCCCTCATGTTCTTGAGGTTGATGTCGGTCAATTTTGCATCGGGATCAATCATCCTATCCTTCTGCGTGATCTTTTTTGCCTTTTGTACTTTGTCATTTCCAGAAGGCGTTGTCGCTTGACCGGCGCGGGCCATCCTTGTATACCATGCCTTTTGCCCAGCCGTCATTTCGTCCCAATTATCAGGTTTCTTTATGTCATCATTTTTTGTCACATGTGTGACAGGCTTGACCTCGGTTGGCGTTTCCTTCGGCTTGGAGACAGGAGTAACATCAAGTATGGCATAATCCCCTTTAGCAATCGATTGCCTGTCCTCTTTATCAAGGTCAGACCATTCCTTATTGGCCTGATTCGCGCGGCAATCAACCGATGTAAGAAGTTCTGTGCGCGACCGCTTTGTCGCAAGGTTCCATTGACGGGCGAATAACATTGGTGGCTTCGATTGTTTAACAGGCGGCTTTGCGACGGGTTTCTTTTTCTCTTTTACGGGTTCTTGTTCTGGTTCAACCTTGTTCTCTTTGACGGACTTTACCTTTTTCTTGCCATCCTTTTTCACAGTCTCTCCGCCGAAAATGTCCTTCGCCTTATTCGCTTCAGGAACATCAACCTGAGTTTCCTGCGCTTCCGTTTCAGGTAATTCGAGTTCTGCTTCATGCTTTACTGCCGTTTTGCTTGTCATGACATCCTCTCCTATTTCGTTTAATCCTGATAATGCCGTTTGCGATAGTGCCTCGAACATGTCAATATCGATTTGGTTTACATCGAGCGACCCTTTTACGCCCCCGATACCGGCTTCGGTGCACCATAGCACCCGTTCGGGGACAGTTAGCTTATTCCAGCTTGATTTAATTGATGCTACTGTTGTTTTTGTTGCCATTTGTTGCCGCTCCTTTATTGCCTAGAATTTTTGATCAACACATATCACATATTTAGTATATGGTTCTCAAGTCATTATTATTCACCCCCGCGAATCGACATTCGATTGACGACACATGCGGCGCGACAACGCAGGTGCATGCCGCCGACACATGCGGCGCGACAACGCAGGCGCATGCCGCCGACACATGCGGCGCGACAACGCAGGCGCATGCCGCCGACACATGCGGCGCGACAACGCAGGTGCATGCCGCCGACACACACTCGAAAAAAATAAATAATGATTGTTATTGTTACTTTTCCAAATTTTTCTTGAACGTCTTAAATTTTTCCTCAGCCTCTGTTACGATCCTGTCGTACCTTTCCCGGGCCTCGATCTCAATGTCGTTATACACGTCAGCAGCCGCCTCAATGGTATCGTAATTTTCCAACGCATTTATCACGATCCGATCGTACCTTTCCTTAGCCAGCATCATATTTGCTTTCTTACGAGATGATCTCGTGATCCGCTCATACTCTGCACGCGCGGGACTCACGATCCGCTCATACTCTGCACGTGCTAGCCTCACGATCCGATCATACTCTTTCCACGCCGGACTTTCGACCAGATCGTACTCTATAAATGCATCATGTTTTATTTTCTCTAGCTCCGCCTCAGCCGCCTTTAATTGTTCGCTCTTGCCCATTTTGAATCTCCTAACCTGTGCTGCCGCGTACATCGTACTGCGGGCTTACTTTCAGGTTGAGCGGCGCGTAACATCTACGTGCCCTTGCCCTGCTCTCAATCCTCCGCGTGATCTTGACCACGCAATACGCCGACTCTCGCGTATTCACACAACCGAGCAATATACAATAATGTATCCCGCTGTCACCGGGTATTGTACACATACCCCGCAATGTGCATTAGTGCTTCACGGCCTTATATCGTTTGGCCGCCGTTTACGATTGCGAATCATGTCGCGTTATTATAATTGTACGTCAACACTCCCAATGCAACAAAATGTGTGTTTTGTGCCATTCCCACGCACACATTCATTATATCATAGGCGTGTGAATTGTCAAGGGAAATTTTACGTTCAAATTTACACGTTTCAGTGTAAAATTTGACATGCGATTGAAAATTGAACGGGGGTTACGCGTGGCTAATGCAAAATTACGCACGATCACATGTGTGCGACATCAACACACACAACGATCGGTACATGCCGGCGCGACAACGATCGGTACATGCCGGCGCGACAACGACCGGTACATGCCGGCGCGACAACGACCGGTACATGCCGGCGCGACAACGACCGGTACAACTCTACAATAATAATCATGTCTTCAAATAATTATGCCTTTAATTGTGTTAATTGAATCATCAAGAGAGTTTATGATATCATCCATATCCAAAACAGCAGATTCAGCCGCTTCGTATTTATCACTTGATTGAAGAGACTCTGGTATATTATCAACATACTCTTGTTCACCGTCTCGTATAGTTTCAAGTTCTGTCTTTATTTCCTCAATCTTATCATGTAGTATTGAAAGCGACTTTCTTCGTTTATTATTCATTTAATTTTAATTTCTCCTTATATATTTATTTGTTCTTGAATTTCCGATTCAATTGCCTTTATTATCGAGTCCATTAAATCTAATCCTTCTTGATTGTGTCTCTCTCCATATACAGCGTATAATTCGTCCCAAGAAACAGATTTGACATTCGCTTTACTCTCTTCACCTACTTTATTGAATTTTTCCCAAAACTCAATACTCATTCTATCAGGATTACACATAGACCACTTACTATTCCACCACTTACAAAATTCATCCCACTTATTATCCATATTGTTCATCTTTTATTCCTTATCATTTCAATGCTTATTGCTTTATCTACGCCTCTTACTCTAAGTCCAAAGTCCTCTGCAAGCATAACTATTTCCTCTATTGCTCCTGGTATATAAGCATCTAATCCATACATTCTGAAAACAGAAAAAACACCATTAAGTTGTAATCTTAATTGTGTTACTGCTTTTTTATAATCTTCATCTGATAGCCAATGGATTCCGGTTGTTGATAATTCTTTCACATTATCACTCCGTATCTATTTCCACATTATCTATATCAACTAACAAACTTATCATATCAATATTATCTTCTTCTACCTTATGAGGCATTTTGAATAATCTTATTTCATATGTTTCTCCTTTGACTTTTATTAGTACTTCATCTTTTCCCGGAAAGCAATCCAGCGACGTTAAAATAGAGCCTAATCTTTCAAGATCGCTTTCTACATCGCTTGTTTGATTGATTGTTATTATTAGCATAATCTTCTCACTATTCTCTTGATATTTCATCCGGTAATGGTTCAAACCATCTTACTTGCGATAAAGGAATATGTCTATAATGGTATATAAGAACTTGCCCAACCGGAGACATACCTTTAATCTCGTATTTGATCCATAAAAGGTATGCACCTGCTCTCCATTCTACTACATTCCTGAATACTTCTATGTATCCATCAAACCACCTTACAGTTACTTTCACGATCTTATCCCCTCCTTAAAAATTCATATATAGATGACGACAATACTGGCCCAAACCCCGACACATTACTAATATCATCAATTGTTGCTTTATATAATTTCATGGGAGTTGGAAACGCCTCATATAATAACTTAGCCCTTCCATACTTACAATCTGGTAATCCCTGATAAAAATCTATCACTCTTTTCTTTTTCTGCTTATATGGGAATCCAGTGTATAGAGACTTTCTGCTTCTCAAGCTTGTGTGAGAATTATTATCAAAATATTCCTGCAATTCATGTATTATTTCAACTAATTCTTCATCTGTATTGGCATACTCGATATGAGCGCCCTCTACGTATTCCAAACTTCGTATTAAATTTCTTACTCCTTTCTTTGTCCAGCCTTTTGTTGGATGTTGTCCTGAGAATCCTAGATTGACCCTACCATCCTGTTTGTACTTAATAATCCCATGAAGAACTATTACATAGAAATCCGATAATTCGCGCATTGCCGTGAGTTCATTATCAAGTCTACCATCAGTTACGCTTGCTAATAAATCCTGTGGTATTGCTTTTCTCTCAATAGGCAACATGCACTTGTTTGTACACAATAGTATGTCAAAATCCATAGGAGTTATTATCGCTTCATCTGAAAATAAACTTTTTATACTTTGCGGCTCGTTAGACGTAAGAATAAATTCCACATTAAATAGCTCCGATGATTATTTATTCTTGTTACCTTTATCATTCGGTTTATAAGGATTAGGAAGAACAAAATAATTATAGAATTTCTTTTCTATACCACATAGCTTGCATCTTCCTTTACTTCTTTGTCCATTAGCAGGAGCAATTACCCAATAATGGCAGCATTTTTTTACCATTGTTATATTCACTCCTGTACATTATCTCTTATAAATACAATATTGTTATTATTATTCCCATCCTGCAACATCGCAAAGATATTGACTATAAAAATCGAATACCTCAACCTTGTCTATCCATTTCCTGGCCCTATCTTTTACAACCGTACTCATATAATATTTTCTTTCGACTCCTTTTCCCATGGCTTGGAATAACAACATTGTCTGTGCTCTATACACATTACCCTTCTGCCCGCCAAATCTTACCATATTATCAGCATAAAAATCTTTTGTTTCCTTGTCCTCTAATTCAGACGGAGCAGTTACACTCGTTGTCATGAACACATGGGCCAGACTATTATAACATATCTGATTTATGAAATCATCATTGTGCATTTTGTTTATTACGGGCCAATCGCGCAATCCATCCATTAACGGCTTCTTTGATTCTCCTATTTTCTTTCTAACTTCAATAAACCATTCGCTTGTACCCTTCTCAAATGCCTCATTTATGAATCCAGAGGAAGCAAGCTCCCATAAATTGGACATCATTTCTACTATTACCCAATCGCCCATTTTAATTTTAGGTGCGATTGTTTTCCAAGCATCACTAACTCCCGCTCTAAAACAATTTGGCTCGTCTTTTATAGGTTCGACTAGCATGTCCTTGACTGATTTTGAAAACCAAGTATTTGTAAAATAATATTCTATGTTATTAACGTCTGGAAATTCATTCCTCCATGCTCTCCTTACACCGTCATCCGGATCAATAACATAAAACTTATTTTTTGGACATGCCCTTGCAATAGTCAACCAGGCATAAGTTTTGCCTGCACCCTGTGTACCACCTACAAATATTCGTTCTTGTTCGCGCATTTAATCTTTCTCCTTCTAATTTTTTCCAGTTGTTATCAAACTATATTATTCATTATTTATAATACGTATAGAAAAACTATCGTATGGTTCCGATTGTCTTTCTGCTTTCTTCAATATTTTCTTATCAACAATTTGTTCAAGTATTTTTGCGTCATACCATTTACGAGTTGTCTGTCCTCTATAACTAATACTTAAATCAGATACTTTATACTTGTCAAGCTTTTCACTCTTTGCATGTTCCAATAATGCAATCGTAGCAGACTGTTTCATATCTTTGCCTAATTTTTCATAGTTATTACCATCCTTATACATTATAGCAGCATCTAAAAGTGTCGGCACATTAACAAGCTTTACTTTTCTTTCTGTCACATCTGTAGTTATGCAAAGATACCTATAACGGCACCAACCACATTCTTGCTCAGAACCATCACCCTTTGGCATATTTCCTGAAGATACTTCAATCTCTATATTCACAAGTTTCTCAAGCACTTGCTCGAACGTAATAGGTAATTCAAGGTTAGTAAACCCTTCAATTTGTATCCTATTATCCTTATCATTTATAATATATTTTGCAAGATCGCCGGTATCTCTATTCATCACAATATATAATCCTGGTTTATGTTCTGCCTCAAGATAACACGCTTCTTGCATAGCATACCCTGGATACACTTTGAACGTATCTTTTATCCATTTTTGCCATGTGAATCTTCCGAGACACTTGATTTCAAGAGGATAAACATCATTCTTTAATTGTATTCGTCTATCTAAATGACCCACAAGATCAATGTCAATTATATCAGTATGTATTTCTACATGAATACCGCTTCTATTTTCACCATTATCATTTTTACAGGTATGGCATGTTATAGCCGATGCCCCTGGTAATATTTCTAATCCCGAATCAATCAATTTTTGGGCACATATTTCCTCTAACGATGAATAGTATTTCAATCTTATTCTATCATCTTCTGTTTCAGGTGTTGGCTTATTGCCAAGTCTTGAAGCCGCTAATGTACGGGAACAATTACCAGTTTCTGAAATTCTATATAATGACATTATAGATTATCTTGCCTCTTGAAATTAGTATTCTCACTTAGAATAATTCTATTACATATTTGTTCGCTTTTCAATTTTTTTGCTTTATGTACTTAATTCCAATACCACTAATAAACCTATCGGCTTTCCAAATATCCCGATTCCTAATTCGCAACGCAACTTGTATAAGAGAAGAACCAGGATACAATGGTTCAGCATCTATAAAGAAAACTCCATTGTCCGCATCTCCCCTTATAATTGTCTCAAGTTGTTCATTAGTAGGACTATCTACTACATAGAAAACCCATCTCTCATAAAAGTACGTAATCGGAAGTATGACACTAAGACTTAAAATAAAAATAATAGAAATAACCACGATTATAAAATTTATATTCTTCATGGAGATTTATCTACTTTCTAAATTACTGAGTGTGGAGTCTCCAAATACCTGATGATTTTACCTAGCTTCTGAGCATAGATAATTTCTCGTTGTGTGCTCTCACCTATGTACCCTCCAACATTCAATATCAGCACTTCTTTCGCAAGGTCAATTTTACGCAGATGTAATTCATCCAAGTTGCGTTTTATTTGCTCTCGTTCAACTTCGTTTAGATGACCGAAAAGGTCGTCATCTGACTTCATGTTACAGCCGATAGTGAGGACAATCTTGCCAGCTAACGTTTCTTGAAGTTCAGCACGTCTAAAAGCCTCTCCAAACCTTGTAGAGCCGCAAAGACACACAATAGTCGGTTTACGTATTCTAGGCTTTCTACCTATCTCTTTTGTTGAGTGGTCACTCATTCTATTCTCCAATAAATATAGTCATTTTCATTAGTGTACTACAAGATTTAGACTTTTTGTCACGTATTCTATACCTACCTCTTTGAATATTTCAATGAATCAAAATACAAATTAGCTTGATCTTTTGCACGACAATTATACTACTAATTATACTTATTACTATTGTCCTAACAACTTTGGGCTGGTAGTCCCACATTTTTGCACTACCATTAAGTCTCCTTCGACTGAATCACCGACAATACTTTTGTATACTGATCATCGGCTCACGCTGTTCTTGACTCACCCTTTACTACATTCTAATAATTACATATACTTTCCGTCATCACCAACAAACAATTCTCCCGAATCAACAAAATTCTTCAACTTTGGCCCATTTATAATCTCCTTTATATACGTGCTATTTCCCTTGAACAATTTGATACTTGCGGCCTTGACTTCTTTTTCCGTCTTACCATGCGCAAACTCAAGTAACTTGCTATCAAGCTCACTTGCTTCTGCCGGTTCCGATCCCTCCGCTTCTTTCGTCTCACCAATAAACTTGTCAGGTAATAGCATATCTACCGATTGCTTCTCTTTGGTATCGGTTCCGCCTCTATACATCAATACCTTCTGCAATTTCCAATGATAATTAAGATATGTATAGAAAGCAGCTTCAGTCATCCAATGATCTCTCTTGCTGAATAGCTCAAGACCTTTCTTCATATCCCCTGCTCCGGCATGAAGTATCATCTTTTCTACAAGTTGCCACACTGAAGTATTTTGATTGAAAGCGTGCTTATCTGGATTCTTTGTATTGATTACTTCTTTTCCGCCATCCTTTATTTCCCAATTATCCTTGCTTCCAATACTATAAAATTGTTCTACATTCCTTTCTCCGCTTCCATCAGAAGGATTAAATTTTTGATCGAATGTAACATGTATGCCAATAGCATCCGCCTTTGCCTTGTACTTCTCGGGTGGATCGCCAAATCTTGCCCTTATAATAGGCGAATCAAAATCGTCGAAAATACCACCAATATCTGGCTCGAAATCGGCTGTGCTTGTTTTCTTGGGACTCATAATTCTTTCTCCTTAAAATACTTATTATCACTAGCGCCTGGATTACTTCCATAAGTATCAAGTCATCAAATCAACACCTCCACATTATGAATTATTTTAACCACTTCGTAAAATCTACCTTTCAATCTTCTAACTGTAATATCTATTATCAATCCTTCAACTACTTTAGTATACACAGGAAACTCCGATGAACCATCAGAAACAATGTATTCACCAGCTTGTGCTATTTCTTTAATAATTCTGAGTGCCCGCTTACAACTTATTTCAATTGATATTCTTTCCTCATAAGAATCTAATGTTTCTCCGCATAATTTACATCTAAGTTTCTTGTCAAATGTTATCTCTCCTTCATGTTCGTGTTTCGCCATTAATACCTCCTATTACTTGGTAATAATCATTATTTGAAATATCTAAACTAACTAATTTCATTATTATTTGTTATTTGTAGTTGTTCCTATTCCTAGTAATGGTCTTTCAGCAGGTGAAAGCTTGAATATTACATTTGATAATTGCTTAATTGAGTGAGCTTCACAGAATATTCCACCAGTAATTCTACTTAATTCTCTTAAAAATACAGGATCATATCCATAAAGCATTTTATTATCACCAATTCCTACAGTATCAATTGGAATAGAACTATTTATCTTCGATAACTCCAATATCATTTCTTTGCTTGCGTCTGTAGGCTCACCATCACTAATCAATATTATTCTCACGCCTTTATCTTGATTTTTTATCCAATTCCACGCCATTCTAAGGCCGGACATCAAGTAAGTGCTGCCATGCGCAACAGCACCTACCAATAATGATGAATTATTTTTTGCATCTTTAATATTAACATACCATTTTGGTTCGCCCCCAAACTTTATTATTCCATATTTCCAATTTAACATATTAGGTATCAATTGCGATCTTAATACTGATGTTGCCGTATCTATTCTAGTTGAAGTTTCAAATCTTGCAGCCATACTACTAGAGGTGTCCAGCAACACTATAAGAACACCATTATTACTATTAACATTAATATTTATATCAACGTCATTTTCAGGTTGTCCTACTTTCCTGATTCCTTTTAGAATCTCACTCAAAGACTTAGTAGATTTTGAAGAATCACTAATTATCTTGCTTACTTCTTTCTTACTATTATTATCGGTATCTATTGTACCGGCAAATATATCTTTAGACATAATAATACCACAGTGAAATTATATCTACCATTTCACTTACATTTTCTCGACTGATAAGCCTGATTCAACTTACTCATTTGTTCATTGCTGCCCCCATGATCCGGATGTAACGCATTAGCTAATGCCATGTATATCTTATCAAGATAATCTATTGGAATAATATCTAAAACAGTTTTCCAAACATCATTATTTGTTTCTTCCGTCAAAAGATTCGTGCTAATATCATCAAAATAATTCTTCATCAATTCTACGGTTTGTTCAAGCATAGTCTCGGCGACAAGCCACACCTTCTTTTCAGGATTCCATTTCCTATGAGGATAAGGAATTTGTAGCTTAAATTTTTCTACAAAGGCCTTATTATAAGGTGTCAACATTATTATGAATCCCTTTTCATCGCTCTTGAGTAATGATGCTTTCATTAAATCATACCCTATAATAAATAACTTAGTGCATAAGTGTATATATGATATATAAAGTTAAGGCTGTCCTTATCGTTGACATTTAACCATCTAACGTCAGCATAGCTAGTACTGAAGCTTTGGCACCGTAATTTTATTTCAACTTCCCTTCTTTATACTCTTTCCATGCTTGCTTCAACGCTACCGATCTATCTTTTCCCTCCTTTCGTAATACAGATGCTCTAACCGCTATCTTTTTTGCCGTCGCGCTATCTGGTAATGGCATTTACACATTCTCCTCTATTATTATTTTGGTACTTCTTCACACTTGGGACAATAAGGTACACCTAGTACCATAATGTTTTTAGTATTAGAATTTATCCTACTTATTGTATGACCGCAAACAAGTGATCCACAACAATGAAGCCAACTATCATCAGGTAACTTTATAGACTCAAGTAATACAAGCCAATTATTTCCTTCCTTTATACCTCCTTTTCTCATAATATATTAAGGTTGTTCTATTTCCGTATCTTGTTCTTCTTCAATATCGGATTCTTCTTGTACTTCAACTTCATTAGTAGGAACATTAGATTCTTCAGTTTTTAAATCATCATCTTGTCCCTCAATTTCTGGAACCTCGATTACAGCTTCTTCCTTCTTTATCTTTATTTTCTCCTTCTTAACATTATCATTCTTCTTAGTTACTTTATCACCCTTCTTACTTACTTTCTTCTCTACAACTTCCTCTTTATTTTTTACTAAAACTTTACTCTTTCTGGCATCATTATATTTTTTATCAACAAGCTTCTTTACTGTTACTTTATTCTTGATTTTCTTCTTGCTCTCCTCTTGTTCTTTCTTTGATGTTCCCTTTGCCAGGTTAGCCTTCCTTGTAATCCATGCTTTCTGCGCCGGTGATAACTCTTCTTTGCCCTTCTTGGAACCCATGTTAATAATTCCTCCTAAATTTTTATTTCTATATTCATTGTAGCATTTTGCCATAACTTTGTCAACATAAATTTGAGTAATTTTACACACGAAAATAGACAATTCTGATACTTAAATATTCATAAAATATTTATTTAAATCATAGCTATTGTTTCTCCTTATCTACTTTCATTCTTCTTTCATTCATCCGCGCATCATGCCGCTCCTTGTCTCTTTTATCTAGCTCAATTTCTCTCTTCTTTATTTCATCTAGATCGCGAGAATTAAACCAATCTATGGCACCTTTGTAAAGGTTCTGGCTAAACACTACTATATTCTTCTTTAAATTCCTTAACCACCTCATTTCTTTACCTTCCTCTTACCCTTACTATTCTTACCTATCAATCCATTCAATACCTCTTCTCCGAACAATGACACTTGTTCTTCATCTTTCTTGCTCCTCTTAACTTTCTTGACCCAACTACTTTCCAATTCACCTAATCCCCATCCCAATGCCTCAAATATAGTATCAATCTTATCCTTAACCAATTTATCAATCATCTTGTTAATGTCAATCTGTGTTCCTGGTGGTATCTGTACATCTTCATCAAAACATATTACATCAGTCTCGGGAAATCCCTCCGGCATCTTATTTACATACAACATCTTAGGCTTGTTACTTAATTGCAATCCCAACCTATCAGTAGAATACTTAGCGCCTCTTATATTTGCCGCAGGATGCACATAATCTCCAAGTTCCTTTGTTATTCCTTTAGGTATTCCAATCTCTGTGTATCTAAAATTTCCGACTCTCAATTTCTCGATCTCATTACTTATAAATTCCATAACCTCCTCTTTATTTTTGTCTTTCCTAAGTATCATATCAAATATTGTAGATTGTAAATTTCTACTAAATTGTGAAGAATCACTTCTACGAATCTCGAATCCAGTTACATGTAAATAATCGACCTTTTGCCCCGCCTCATAAATCACATGCCCGCTATACCTCTTTCTACTTGTTCCAAAAAAAGCCTTTCTGAATAATTTATCAAACTCTATTTCCAAATTATGAGTAATCTTGTGCCCAAATTCCTTGACCATGAAATCATCATAAGAAGCATTTACCTTTTTCCTTATTGCTTCTATTTCCATAATTGATAATTCTTTGTTTGATGTCCAAAAAGTTGAGTCTGTGTCCATATAGAGAACATCTAGTCCTAATGACTTCAGATATTCTTCTGTCCAAGTTTCAATTTTCCTTCCAAGATAGGTAACTGTTTCTGCTATTCTTATATCTGCATAACGACTACCGGAAAATCCTGTTTGCCCATATAATGCATTAAGAAGAGTCTTAAGAGCATATTGTCTATTATAATACAAATTATATTTATCAGAGCCTATAGTCTCTGTTTTCATCATCCTCTTGTATTTCTGTCTCTCTTCAAACAACGTAGAAACTACTTCCGTAAAGAATCCCTTTCTACTCATGTCAACTATAATCTTGCCAGCCTTGATACAATTTTTAGTATCTGTATCAACAATACATTCAGACGACAAATTAGCAAACAACATTATAGATGGGTACAAACTTCGTATATCAAAATCTACTACCCATTCCTTTATTCCCTGACAATAAGATTTAATTATTGCACCTTCAAATTCCTTTATCTTGTGATACTTCTTGCTTGGGAACACTATTCTATTATGAAACATCTTCAAAATGTATTGATCCGTAATCCTACTTGACATCAATACATCTTCATATTGTGACCAACACATTCTTCTTATTTCGTCTACAAATTCAAACAGCCTTCGTTTCTTGTTAATCTCAACTATAAGAATAGTATCGTTTGTATTATACTTGATTAACTCTTCTAAATTCTTTCTCCAAATATTACGGACATCTCCCGTTCCTGTCTTTACTTGTCCTATTGTTTTCTTTGCAATAAAATTTAAACTATAAGATTCTTCAAGGTTAAATGTGAACTTCTTGTATACATCAAGCAAGTCCATTAGTGCTATTCCCCTTATTACCGGTTCGCCATCATTTCTTATATATGCTTGACCAAGACATGACATATCTCCTGGGTCTAGTCCTACTCCCAACATCCTATTTATAATATAAGGAATATCAAAAGAATTACTAAACCAGCCAGTCATAATATCTACTTCACTATCAAGAATATACTTACTAAAAGCTACAAGCATATCCTCTTCTTTTCTATAATAATTGATCTCGTGCAAACAATCACTTACAACATCATTTGTTTGTCCTGGTATTACATCCGATCTCCAAACAAAAGTCGTATAAATGTCAGTTAAATTATCATAACAAGTAATACAAATAATAGGCTCGTTCGCAATTTTTATATTTGGTATTTTCCCATGATTATCCGTCTCAATATCTATAAATAGAATCTTTGGAATAGTAGGCTCTATTACTTCTACCTTATCGATTAAATATCTATTCGGAAACAATATATCGGCTTCATAATTAGGCTTAAACTGATCTCTCCATTTCTTTACATCCTCTGGTAATGTACAGAATACCTTCTTCAATATAGTTCCGTCTAGTGCTTTGTACTTCTTATTATCTGTCTTTAATGATAATGGATGTTCATCATATGGAATATAAAAATATGGAACAAGGCTATCATCTTTCTTAATTATCCTGGTGTTTCCTTCACGGATAAACAAGTAAACAACAGGTTTACCATTATGAATAAGGTATTCACTACGCACAAGTTTCATATCTATCACTCCTTGAAAATCTCTTTTATTGCCTTTATGTTTCCTTTATAAAAAACAATCACGTTTTGATGTGTTCTACCTAACTTTCTATAAATAGGAAACTGATTAGATACTCTTATCGGTAATGAACCTCTAGAGTTTATTAGTATCGCCTCATTATATAACTTTAATCCTACATCATGAAAAGCATTTATTGTATCTTTAACAAATCCTCTATAAAATCCTTCTTTATCTCTAATTTCGCTTACTACAAAGCAAGCAAAACGGTTATCTTTTAACATACTAACACATTCTGAAATAATGTATCTATATTCCTCTATAAAATCACTATAACTAGGTATTGCACTAAGTTCACCCTTAAGATTGCTATAAACCTCTAAATCATAGTAGGGTGGACAAGATAGCAACATATCATACTTGTTCAGTGCCAGTTCCTTAGAGTACTTACTATCTCCTTCAATCCATACTTCATGTGGTTGATAACTATTATCAAATAATGGAATTATATTAAAATATTGCTCATAATTTGCGATAACCTGCTCTTTTCTAAGCTCTATACCGGTATAATTATAACCAAGATACTCAGCGACTATGCCTCGTACAGAACCTCCTGCAAACGGATCAAGTATTTTTCCTGTTTGCGGACAGAACCATCTATACATTATTTCACATAATACTGGATCAAATATTGAAGTTCCTGTTATACCGCTTTCTCTATCAACAACTGAACTACCTGCTGCTGATGCGTAAACACCTAGTGCTTTTTTTGTTTTTTCATCAAGTCCTTTGTTTCTGGTCTCAGCGTATTTATATCCTTTACTAAAGCTTTTATTTTCTCCTTTCATAATATCTTGCCCAACATTGTCCGTATATGCTTTATCGGAATTATCACTAGTGCCTCGTCCACTTGGGTCAATGCCCCATTCTCCTCTCCCTAGCTCTGATTGTATCCCTAATGACAACCAATCCTTTTTTCTCCTTTGCCAATACCCCTGCATAGTATCAAATACAGAAAATGGTGGAACTACAAATCTCTCAGATAATGTCTTTTTGATATTATCACTATCAAGATTAGTTATTTGTTCCTTTGATAATATAGATATTTGCGATGTAGGTGTCTTGCGCAAATTTTTCATTTAATAATTCCTATTATTTCCTGTCTTAATCTTTGTATTGCCAATTTGCAATAATCTTCTCTAATTTCAATTCCGATATATTTCCTACCTAATTTCTTACAAGCAACAGCTATACTACCTGATCCCATAAACGGATCAATAACTAAATCGCTTTGTCTTGAGTAACCTTTTATAAGTATTTCAACAAGCTCTACTGGTTTTACTCCAACTGGTATTCCTACATCACTTATTTTTCTATTAGAATCTTTCAACAATGTGATGACAGAGCTTATATGATTACCATCCTTATTCCTTTCCCATATATAAGGACTTTTCATATAATGGTATCTACTTCTCGCAGTACTATTTTTTTGTACACAATAATCCTTCTTTTGGTTCATCCCATTACTCTTTACTCTTACGTCATCCAAGTGTATCAAACTCTTGTTATTAGTGAACACCAAAATATTATGATGATGTATCAATGGCAAATACTTTGATCTAAACGCACCAGGACTATTATCGTGTTGCCATATATATTCGCATATAAAATCAAAATAAAGCTCAGTTACTACTTGAATCTTTCCTGTGTGTGGCATCTTGCTAAACCATACAAGCGCACCATCCGGAGAATTATCTTGATACATCTGATCTAACTCGGCAATATCGGATTCATCCGCTTGCTCATAAAAAGGGTCAGAGATAATCAAGTCTGCTCTTGGTAATAGAGGAAGAACTTTCTTGTTATCAGAATAATAAATCGTTATGCCATCTCTATCATAATAAGGCTTCATATCTTAAATCCTATCACTTCTTGCCTTAATCTATCTATTGCAAGGTCGCAATATTCCCTATTTATTTCTATACCTATACACTTTCTACCTAACATCTTTGCCGCCATAAGTGTTGTACCCGATCCCATCATAGGATCAAATATTATATCTTTGTTACTAAGCGAAACCCTCTGTATTATCTTAATCCATATACCAACTGGTTTGCTAACAGGATGTTGCCTTATTTCTGTATTCTCTGTGACTATAAATATATCAGGTCTGCTACCTTTTCCTTTCTTGATATAAGGATCGTCCCCGTAAGTAAGTATCGGTTGCCAACAACAGAAACCCCATTTTCCACTACCTATACCAGCAGGTGTAATCCAAGACATAACCCAATCAGGTCTTGGATAAAAGTACATATTCTTAACACCGCATGTAATTAGTGTTATTTTGGAAACACGAAGTAAATTCGACATAACATCATGTATAAGTAACTTTAGATTTTCTTCAGTATCTACATATCTGCCATAATTCAATCCAATCGCATAAGGAAAATCGGTAAGAGTTATATCGATGCTCTTATCTTGTAGTTCTGGTAGAACTTTACGGCAATCAGAGTTGTATATAGTAATACCAGCCTCTTTATCAATATAATAAGGATTCATATTCTAAATCTATCCTACTTTGACATAGTCTTTTAATTGCAATTTCACAATACTTTTCAGAGATTTCAATTCCAATTGCTTTTCTATGTAACATCTTAGAAGAAACTAAAGTTGTTCCAGAACCAACAAACGGATCAAGAACAATACAATTCGATTCTGTTAATTTACTAATAAAAAAGTCAGACCAAGAAGTATCTTGTTGCCATTTATGTGTAGATTGTTTCGATTGCCCTTCTACACACATTACAATACCATCCTTAATGAAGCCTCTTTTCGGATGGCTGTACTTCTCCTTTACGTACCATAGAACTGGTTTCCACATCACTTCTATTCCCATAGCCATTCTAGCGTGTTTCCCTGAGAACTGATTCAAACAAAACATCCACCTATATTTAAGTTTTCCATCGAATATCTTTACGACATAAGGAATCGCAAAGTGTCCAACTATACATATTAGAGATGAATTTGATTTCATAATTCTTGGACAATATTCCGATAAATAAGTGTATGTTTTCAATGTTTCTTTAGAATAAGGAGGGTCTGTTAATACCAAGTCTATGCTGTCATCCTTAATATCGGGAATTATATCTCTACAATCGCCATTATATATAATTATTCCCGCTTTCTTATCTTCATAATACGGCTTAATCATAATAATCTTTCTAGTGCATTAGCGGCATTACAAGCCCAATAAATCTAGTATCCGCTTGATCTCTTATAAACACAGCCTTCTTTTCTCCCTCGCATATAAATTGTAACTTATCTCCTTTTACTCCGCCTATCATATCATTAAGATACTTACCATTGATAACCGTATCTAAAAATCCCGTCACTTCCGCATCTATATCAATCTTCCCTTCACCGATTTCCTTATCACTAGAATTAACTATTATATAATCAAACATCTTACCACTATTATCTTTTGATATAGCCTCAATCTTTACTTCCGAATTTATACTCCCAAATATCTGGCACATTTTCAAGGCTCTAACAAATTCCTCTTTATCAACAACCACATTACTGAATATTTTATCAATATCTGGAATAAATGCTCTATAATCAGGATACTTCTGATTGTACAACTGCGACATCAAAGTAAAGTTATCCTTATCCGATTCTATTGATAAGCTCACGTTATCTGAACTAATCTTCACCGTCTCCGAAACACTATCACTTAATCTAACTATCTCATTCAATATCTTAATAGGAACCGTAATATTTAAATTTTGTTTCTTATTTACCTTAACAGGTATTATATATCTACCTAACCTGAACCCATCTGTTGCAACCAACACAAGATTTTTTCCCTCTATTTCTATATGTACTCCGGATAACACCCCTATCTTATACGATACAGCTACAATCACACTCTTGATTGCTCTAACAAATTCCGCAATGTCTACATCCACACTCATATCTTCATCTTTTATTTTAGGAGTTGGGGGATAATCATCTATATTTCCAATGATACTAAGTTTTGCTTTCACTTTTGCGCACTTAATATCCAATTTATTATCGCTAACTTTTACAATAACTTTTGCCACAGGCAAAGCACTAACAAGATTTACAAGTTCCTTCCCAGGTACAACAATCTTCCCATTTTCCTTGATATTAACATCCTTAGTTGTGCCTATGGCAACAGATTCAAGATCAGTAGAACTTATTGTTAATCTATTGTTACTTGTATTTAAGAGTACGTTCTTTAGTATTGGCATTTGTGTCCTATCGGGGATACACCCGCTTATAATATTAACTATCTTCAAAAATTCTGATTGTTGAATATCAAATTCCATTTTAATTATTCTCCTACCTTATCTATTTTATATATGCAATTCTCTATCCCTGCTTTGCATCCCCAAATATCATGCCTTCCTCTCCTATGATTTTCGCTCTTTATACCGGCATATTGTTCACATTTCTCACAAGGAACAAACTCTCTTTTCTTTTTAATACTCTTTTTAACCCCCTTCAATAATTCTATTTCCGCCTTTTTCTCCGATAATTCATCTTCATTCATTATTTGAGTTAATGTCTTTGTACTATTCAAATAATTAACTATATTTGAATTACCGTATCTTGGAGTACTTATTTTGCGATTATTATTTTTTGATATTCTATGTTGTTCTGACATAATTATTTACCATATCCACATATCCAATTGTACATATAAATATTCACTATTCACTAGTGCAATTATGGCTTCTGATCAAGAGGAACCGTATATACAAGTTCTGGTTGTGTAGTTAGTTTGAGTGGTTGATCTACCCACATATAATCACCATGCCATTCAACGTAGACCCCATCTATTGTAAAGAAAAAGATTGAGTCTGCGTTATCTCCATAAGTACCATCAATATCAGGTGCATCAATAGCAATTGGTACACTATGAGCACTATAAACTTTCCATACAGAAGATAAGTAACTTCGTTTAGACTCAACACTACCTTTAACAGGATAAAAAGCCATAACCCTACCAAAACTAACAAGATAAATGTATGATATTTTGTTTGGATCACTCCATCTCTCAATGCGCTTGATAACCGCATCCCTTGTATTTGAAAACTCGATTTTAGGGATTGGTTGAGTCTCTTGGAATTTTTCTATTTGTCTTGTATTCATCTCGTACTCTTTTTGCATTACGGTGGTGTCCCTATTAGAACACCCTACAACAATAATTAGTAGAAGCAATGCCACAATTATTATTCTTTTCATTATTCTTCTCCTTTATAATTCTCGACTAATTTATCATTTGAATAAGTAAATGACTCTGGCAATCTCCAATCCTTGAAGTAAGTACGGGTCAAGTTTTTGGCGTTTGCATTGTATTGATTTATAGTTGATATAAGTTGATTTTCTAGACCTCTTTGTACCTCTCTAAGACGTGAAAGTTCTGTGCTATTAGAATATGAATCAAGATTGCCGCTATGGTCTAATTTGAATGTATCGATTGATTTAGATGCAATCTGTAATTGGGAATAATAGCTTTGAATCGAAGCTCTTGTATTAAAAAACCACTCGTATGAATAGATTACCCGATCAGGCTCTGTAACCTTCTCAATAATTTGAGCAGGTCTAAAAATCATTATCAATCCAAAACTAACTATGCCCAAAACAATAATAATGACTACTCCAATAAAAAACAACTTATATATACTCATTTATTCCTCTTTTCTCGTTCATTTGTAAACTATTGTTCGTATTCATTCATACTAAATCACCTTTCTCTATTGTACCATGCCATAGTTCTCCTTAACTCAATAGCTGTATTTTCTTCAGTTATCTCTTTCCGTAAATAAATATAGTCCGTAGTTTGATGTGATGTTTCTTGCCTGTTAGTTGATGTATTAAAAAACTCAAACGATGTATTATGCGAAGATACAGCGAATGGTTCCCATCCTTGTTCTAGAAACTTCTGCTCCTGACCAACTCTAACTGATTTAATCTCCCACATATAATTATTCCTCTCCTATATAATCCAGAATTACACTTAATATTGCTAGAGCAGGGTCTTTATGACTTGTAGAGTAATGCTTACCTCCCCTACCCTTACCTCCGTAACAATCCGGTCTAATATGAGCCTCACAATGTGTAGTATAATAGATTAAATCAAGATGATAGGTATCGGAGTGATACCCATCGGAAAATACTTTTGGAACAACATATTTAAAGAGATTATTAAGGTCTAGAGTTGATGAATCGTTAATATTGCCGATTATTTGTCCTTTAATTACCACGAATTTGTCATTTGTTTCTGGCAATATTTTAATATCCACTCTACACCACTCCCAAATCCTTCTAACTTGTTTCTCTGTTGGATTATTCATTTATCACTCCTTCAATTCATTACTTTGCGCGTTATTGCAAAGCTCACCAGTCTCAACAAAACTTATCAGATATGGCAGCAATTCAGATACTTGCTCTCTGGTTAGGTGCATCCTGTCACCATCACACCCAAACCAAATAGCATCTTCTGTTGCTAAGCTACTTTTCTGTAAAGAACATTCCGCATCATACCTATCAATAAAGTTGATTATCTGAAATCCCCTATCTGTTAATTTTACTTCCATATCTTCACCTCTCATTTTGTTAAATCTCAGCTAGGCTCTAGTATTATCAAATCACCAATTTGCCTATAGTAATGAGTAGGGATTGCAGTTGTATGATTATTATCCATTCTTACTAATCCTTACTTTGTGCGTTAAAACTAAAGTGGCATCCATCCCAAACAAGTATATAAACAACCAATAATACCTAATATTAGAATGAATATCCCGCCTCTAGCTAACCAAACAGAAAAAGCTCTAGCCTCAATATCGCCTAAATCCTTTTCTAAGTTTGTTAAACCCATTTGAAAACTTGTATCGGTTGAGATTTGTAATGCTAAATTATTAGCCCTATCTACTAAAGCATCAAGCACCTTTACATAAATATCCATTTTTGTAGCAGGATATTTGAAAAATGAATAATATTTACCGTCAACTAAATCAAATTCTATTAACGCAGATTTGTATTTCGTAATAAATTCTGCTGCCTGTTGTGGGTTACCTGCGTCCTTTGCCCTCTCTAACCAGCTATCAATCCGATTATATGTTACATAATTCACAAAAACAATAGAGATTAAAAGCAAACTAACAACTATTCCTCCGATATAAAACAATTTATACATAATTCTATTCTCCTCCCTTAAAATAACCTTTCATTTAATCTTTCACTTAGTCTCTTTAGAATTATCTCGTAATACTTAGGCTCTTTTTCTATCAAGATATAATTGCGATTAAGATTCCTACATGCTACTCCTGTAGTCCCTGAACCGGCGCAGTTATCCAATACTAAATCCCCTTCATTAGTGTAGGTCTTGATTAGATATTCAAATAGAGCTACAGGCTTTTGCGTAGGGTGCAAAGATGTAATAGAGCTACAAGCGTTGCTTTCAACAATAATTGTTTTGGGATACCACTGATAATAAGACTTGTTTATAGGAGAGTTATTATTTCCCCCCATTATTTCAGTTCTAGCGTATTCGGTAGTCTTACGATGTTCAATCTTATCTTTTGGTCTATCTATCATTTGCGGATTATATTTTATCTTACCCCTTCCAAATATTAATATATTTTCATGTTGTGCCATTGGTCTTATTTTAGCAACTAAGTGACCTCTAGCTGTAACCTTATTCCAAATCCACTCATACTTAAACCATTTCAAATTGCTCATTACCAATATAGAAGTAAACGGTTGACTAGCAGTTAATACTATCGCCCCCCTATCCTTTATAATCCTCTTGTATTGAGTCCACAAAGACTCTAAAGGAATTACAGTATCCCATTTACAAGCCGTTATCCCGTAAGGTAAATCACAAAGTATCATATCTATACTCTTATCCTGTATAGACGGCATTACTTCAAGGCAATCCCCTAAATAGACCTTGTTTATATCAATCGTGTATTTTGACATTACTTAACTCCAAATTCTATAAAAGATGATTTCTGTTATCATATCTTTTTATCCTTATCACTATCAATAACTATATAATAATACTTATTACACGATCTACACTCTACCCTTCTCATATCAGGATCAAGCCCTTTTGGTGGTTTCCACTCGCTTACGCCGCTTATAATAAATCTACTTTCAAGATGACAAATCGGACACTTACTACTATTACTCAATTCGTACACCCTCCCATAATATGAATTTATTTCCGATAATATCAATCTTGGCATTACTTTATCCTTCCTAAATTCTACAATCGCTACATTTTATACAATCACTACATTTTATATTTTTACCTACAATCGATACATTTTCCGAGAAATTGTGAATTATGTATGTAATGTACGCGCAATAGCACGTATACACATTGATAACAAATGTTTAACATTTAAAAACATCATATAAAAATATATACAATATACAATATACAATATACAATATCTACTATTTATACATTTTATACACGGGCTTGCTTGCCGAAAATGTATAAAGATTTAAGAATTTGTAGCTCCCACATTCAAATCGTAAAAACAATTTTAATTTCATACCCTGCGGAAGCAATTCTTAATACTCATTTTATTATTTCATCCTTGAACGCAGTCTTAACAGCGTTAATCAATGGGTTAATGCAAAATACCCTCGAAGGCGTCTTCCCAGGATAGCGTATTTTTGCTATAACCTTTTCACTTATCAATGATACAAGTATTTCTTCCAATCTCTCTTGGCTGTATCCGCCGCCTAATCTCTTTTGCATTTCAAACACCGTCAACTCGAACTTTGTATTATTGCTTTGAGGATAAGGGAATAATTTAAAAACATCGATTTCATCATCTGAAGGTAACCTTGGTATTTCATCTATTTGTCTTAAGTTTGATTTTGTTTTCGCTGGTCGATCCTCGAATAACTCTACCGATACAACTTTATTATTCGAGTCTGTTCTTTTGCCCAACGGTCTCATATACGCGACCGTTCTATCATTAAGGTTCGCATTTTGCATATATATTGTATTATCCATTGCGGCCCTTATTGACGTATTTCCCAGGAAATATGATTTTATATTATACTTGAATATATCAATGTCTTTTTTATCAGATAAATGGTGTGATACTATAATATCAGCTCCATAATTTGATATTTCTCTAAAATAGGACATCAACCTTCTGCCATTCTCTGTTCTATCTATATCCAAGTGACTTCCACAAATACTTATAAGACAATCCATTATAACTAATACCCTATTTCCTTCTGCCTTTTCCTTTAGAATATAATCGGTTAGAGTGTTCCTGCAAGCCCTACTTGTAATATCGAAATCTTTTTTTGACATGCTGTTAATCTGTATTTCTGATATTTTTTTATTATAAAAATTGCATGTTCTTTCAAGCCTATTATCATATATTTTTGAAGGAGTATCTTCATCAATATATATTACCTTTCTCTTATTGGTAGGATAAGTGCCAAGATAATCTATACCGAGAGATACGTCAACCGCGAGTTGGCATAGTGACCATGATTTAAGACTTCCCGGCTGCGCAAATAATCCCGTCAATCCTGGAGGTATAAGCGGGTGTGCCACATAATCTTCTATTTCTATTTCATCGGGATCAAAATCATATATAGTAGTTTTCTTGCCATAAGGATTGAAATCTTTAGGTCTTGTTTTCTTTACCATTGTTTACCTTCTCTAGTTTAGATATCGTTCCACATACGCGGCAAACAATCTCATTAGTGCTGGTTCTAATGTATATCATGCTTTTTGAACCGCAAATAGGACAAGAAATTTTCTTAATTATTTTCATAGTTACTCGTTTACTCTTCAAGTTTTAAAACACACACACACACAATATAATTATACATGACCAGCATCATGAACGCAAGAGATTCATTAGATATTTAAAAGCGAATTTACGCACGAATTATATGAATTTTTAATTTTTTATATTGAAAATAGAGACACGCTAAATTTTTATCTGATTATTCTAACTATTTCAAAGGATTCGGCATAATTACAACCAATAGAGTTTCCGCACTCATGTAACTGTGCCTTAACTATATCCCTGTTGAATCTATCATTATGCTCGCTATTGTAACAGTCAACCGCCGCTAATTTTAATTCGGCTTGTACTTGATTTAACTCTACATACATATTCGGATTGAACGATCTACCGGTATTACCATAAGTTGGCACATAGTATCCGTATATCTCTTTACAGAGTTGACCCGGCTTTGGCCTGAACGCTATAACCGTCGCATAATATAATCTCCTGTGATCTTGGTTAAGATCATTTGAATAATGAGTATATACAATATCAGGTAGCATGTTTAGGCGCACTTGAGCATCTTCAATTATCCTTGTAATTTTTAATATTGATATAGTATCAAGTTCTTGATCAGGTAAATTATAGTTTATACATCTTTTGTCATATAGCCCAAGTAATTTTAATGCGTTATCAAATTCCGTTAATCTTAGAATCTCACTATCATAACTTCTCGATGATACTCCTCTAGAAAATAGTACAACTTTTACATTATCGCTTGATAATATGTGTTTTGCCATAGTACCACCTACACCAAGTGTTTCATCATCAGGATGTGCTGCTATAACCAGTACATTTTTCATATTATTTATCTCCTAATTATCCTTCCTAAATATCATTGTCAAGTAATAAGTATATAAGTCACTCATACAAGCATTGACATTAACGGACTTGATATCCGATTCAATCTCCGGAATATAGTTATCTACAAACGAACTCAAATTGTACGAGTTTTCTCCTATCAATCCATTAAAAGATCGCCTGTATGTTATCGGAGTTAGGCCCGATCCTTTAGCAATATTATTATAGTCAATAGGAGTCATATGACTTCTTGCGAAATAAATTGCATTACTAGCAGTCTTGGCTATTTCCGGATGAACTTCCCTATAATATCTTATTAAGTCGTCTTTTGTTACTCTCGCATGTAGCCACGGAGCATCAACCGGTAAGTGCATCGATCCTCCATATAACTCGTACCAATTATCAACTATCATAAAAAATATGCCATTAGAATCAAGAAGAGAATATATCTTGTCGAATAATACATCAGGATCAAAATATTCGGCGCACATTAAAGCCGTTATACAATCAAACTTTACATCAAATTTATATTCCATGAAATCAGATTCTATATACAATATATCCGACTCTGATTTATTAGTAGGAAAAGATATCGGATAATAAGATGTAAAAACAGTTTGCGTATCTATTATACTTCTCTTTGAATCGTCCTTTATTTTACTCCCAACATAATCGTTAAATAATTTATCTCCTATATCTCTGTTTACTATGTCTATTCCAAATGCCTTATTACACATTCCCGCGCTTCTAATAAATCTTGGATGAATACCAGGCCCTGTCCCAATATCAAGAACATTATTCCACTTTAGAGTCAGGTTACACTCCTCTATCACATTCTTAAAATAATTGAATACAACAAGTTTATTTAGAAAGAAGTTATTACTAATGTCAAATCTAGCCGGATTTACAATACACTTGTCAACAAATTCATCGAATTTAGTTATTCCAAAAGGCCAACTATTCTTACTCTCATACCATCCCTTTACAAATTTTATTTCCCTATTATCATATGTTATAAATGAGTCCATAGTTACTTAAGTCTAATTTGATTATTGGATTGTACCGGTTGCGACTGAATGTTAATTAAATCTAAACTAACGCTAATTAGTCTGAATTTCCCGCAATTATAACAATCATCATACATTTTTATTAGCGCCGGTATTTTGAAAATACCAATTACACCTACTGGTGGCATTTTCAGCGCTATTACTTCCTTTTTACCAAGCATATCTATTGTAATATTATTTGATACCTGATTTGAATCTTTAGTTTCTTTTAATGCAACTTGCAACACCGTTTCTTCACAACCGCAACTTGGGCACTTTTTATATTCTTTTGGAAATGATGATAACATTTTAATTCTAATTCTCCTTCATAATTATTTTTACATTTGCTTCTACACAATTATGTCTCAATATTGCGTTAGAAAACTCAAACAAAAAGTCATCCATATCAATATAAGCCTTAGGATATGATATGGAATCCCAAGCTCGAATCTTGTTATAAATTTCATCAAGATTGTAAATAGCATCTAATAGTATTTCATTTGTAGGGTCTCCACATTTAGAAGGTTTACCAACTTGTACCTCCAAATTTTCTTTTAATCCCATTTCTGCCGTATCAACCATTTGTTTAATCTTCTTAAATATTAGGTCAGAACATCTATTATATATTTCTTCGGCGCATCCCCCCAATGATAGAGGAATCCTATCATATATTGGTCCAGAGTCGATTCCTTCAGAGCATTTGAATACCGATATAACGGTGTCCTGTTTTCCTGATTCTATTAACCATTGCAATGGTTCTCTCCCGCGGCCTTGAGGTAAATCAGTCATGTGAAACATTACACACTCGTGATTCTCGTAAATTTCTTTTGGAATAATGTGTGACCAGTGAGGAAAGAAAATCATTCTTGGCTTTGAGAATCCCTGATCATACTCACAATGCCCAACTATTGTCCGCAATAATTGAGCTTCCTCAACCATCATGAATCTCTTATTATTACCGAAATACTTTGTATAGTTATTTTTGTTCCAGATTTTCTCGCTACAAACCAAATAAAAATTATTCATCTTTGATTATACTCCTTTTATAATTTCATATAGTACCAACTTTCACCAGGTCTTGATTCTGGGCCCCTTACATAACCAACGCTCTCAAATAAACGAATCGAAACAATATTGTCATCCAATATTGTAGTATGAGTATATTTATATCCTCTATTTATTAAATATTTAAGTCCTAGTAGTAATGCCTTCTTTGCGTAACCTTTCCTGCAATAATTAGTCTCTCCTATACCTATTCCTATCTCAGGACTCCAATATCCATCCATAAAATTTATATTTAGCCAACCAATCTTATTGTTATCTACTGTTATTATGAATTTTTTCCACAAGTTATGAGTGTACCACCATTTAACATGCTCAGCAAGTTCTAGTGGTCTATTCTCTATATGCTGCGTATACAATCCATTATAAATAAGCGGATTACATCTCCACTTATATACCAACATTAAATCTTTGTCTGTAGATTCTCTTAATGATACCTTCCCTATTGTATTCATTTATCTAACACCTCACATACTTTTGCAAATTTTACAATTCTTGCCATTTCAGAAGGAGTAACTGAAGCAATTATATCCGGCCCTCTATCATATCTACTAAGACAGAAATGCTTTTCAATAATTTTAGCTCCGTTTGCCAGTGCATATAATGAAGCATCTATTCCGATTGTATGATCGCTAAATCCGTCAAAAAATTCTCCGATTGATTTCAAATTTAAATCACTTAACATTGCGGGGTATTTTGGAATACAATAAATAGGAATAATATTATTTATAAACTTATCCCCACTAATACTAGACATGGAAATTAGTGTCTCCTTTCCCGTAGCAATTACAGCATCAATATACTCATTATTAGTATTCATTCTTGTAGCTATTTTATGTCTCTTTACGTGTAGCATTTCAAGCCATTGCAATCTTTTTAAATCGAACGCAGAAGCAAGAAATTCTATTCCCACCTTATCGCAATAATCTTTTAATAACCTTACTTGATCAAATGATAGCATTGTCTTCTCGACTTCTTGGTACCAGTTATAATTATTTACAATTATCTTGTGATCAGGGAATAGTGTATTCGGATCATATAACTGTGTTTTCCAAATATGACATCCTATTTGTTTCGCAATATCTATAGATCGTTTCGCATAGTTAATGTCCCCGGAATGATTTATGCCGCACTCGGCAATAATACAAATATTATTTTTAATTTTATTCATTTTAATCTAATCTCCTGAAAGCCATTTCTATCGCATTTCCCTTTAAACTACTCTTTACTTCCTTCTTACTTATCGCATATTTAAGTTCCTCCAATGATTCTTTAAAACTCAAGCTCGCTTTTCCTATGTCCCAATTACTATGTGAATAGCATAAGTTAATCGCCAATGTAGGGTGAATCAATATTCCCTTCTCTATCATATATTGCATGAATAAGGTTCTGGTTTCGGGACTATTATCAGGAAGCTCATATACGAATCTTCCAGGATAACCATTTACTTCAACGCCCAAATTCCTAATATCAGACATAAGTTGTTTACCAATTGAACTGATATGTCCAAATACATCCTTCTTCCTCATTTCATTTATGGTTGCTATACTTGCTGCAATTGATAATAGTTCGCCCCCAAATGTAGAAGATACCATGACATTATTAAACTCGTTCATTATAGTTTTATGCCCGACAACACAACCCATAGGCATACCATTAGCCATGCCTTTTCCAAAAGTAGCAAGATCAGGAGTTACTCCAAAATAACCTTGTGCTCCAGATAATCCTATCCTGAATCCAGTAACTATTTCATCGAATATTAGAATACATTTATGTTTATCCGCCAAGTTTCTTACATGGTGAAGGAATAATCCTTGTGGCATTTTAGAAACTATAGGCTCCATGATGATAGCAGCACAGGACTCAAAGTTAAGTATATTCTCAAGTGAATGTATATCATTATATGTGAATTTATGTATCAATTTTATTGTAGATTCAGGTACTCCGAATTTACGATCAGTTGATCCTGCTATCCAGTCATGCCAACCATGATAACCGCAATAAGCTATATGATCTCTATTAGTATAAGCTCTTGCTAATCGGATAGCGGCGCTTGTTGCCTCACTTCCTGTCTTAAAGAAACGTGACATTTCCGCACAAGGAATAATCGATCTTAGTATTTCTGCCAATTCCGTTTCCAATTTATTACATAGCGAAAATGATATCCCCTTCTTTAACTGATTTTTAATTGCCTTATCTACGGGAGTATAATTATAACCAAGTGTGACAGCACATAATCCCATAATATAATCAAGATACTTGTTACCATCCATGTCCCAAACATAACAACCTTTAGCATGATCTATATACTGAGGTGCCACATTCAAAGGAAAATATTTATATCCCTTTGAGAACACTTGACTACAAACAGGTATTATCTCTTTTGTCCTCTTATGCAATTCTATTGATTTATTGAACTTCATGTATTATTCCTTTCAAATCGCAATATGTTTTTATAGCATCTTCCATACTAAATATATTACCAAGTTTATCAAAAATATTTCTTATAATAAATAAATCCTCCTCCGTATTTACAGATAAGTGAAATTCAATGAACCGTTTAGGATATTCAAATATGTCAACACTGTTATTACGGACTATATACGGTGTTACGTGTTCTAGATCAAATTTTTCTATAGCACTCATATTAGCATTACAAAGTGAGAAGAAAGAAAAAACCTCGACATCGAATCCATCCAGTGTGTGCAAGTTAACATTACTTCTTGATAAACTTACTTTATTATATACTAGTTTATTATCAGACGAGTTACAAACATACGAGTAATTATGGCTATTGAAATATCTTACAACTAAGTCAACGATTTTTGGATCAATCATAGGACAATCTGCGGTAATGCGAACTATAACATCGGCATTACTGATTGTTGCTGCTTTATAATATCTACTAAGTACGTTCTCAGGAGAACCAAGAACATGTCTTATCAATCTTTGATGTATGAATTTGTACTTATGAAGATATTGATGTAATGTTGGATTTCCCTTTGGTATCGCAACAACTATACCATCTATTTCTTTTGATCTAGATAGGCGATTCAATACGTGCCAGATCATAGGTTTGCCATTTATATCAAGCAGAACCTTATTTGGCAGGCGTGTGGATTCTAGTCTTGCCTGTACGATTGCAATAACTCTTCTCTTCATGTCATATTTTAGTGATTTAAATAGCCTTAAATATTTAAACGTACAAAATCGTGTTTATGCGTTATTTCTATGCGTACGGCTAAATTTTACAGCGTAAAAATAGGTTTAATGATATTGACGGCATGCAAAATTCACCGATTTAATGCCTGTAAACAGATTTTCAATGTTTCTAGTGATAAATCTTTATCCGACTCAGGAATTAACTTTCCATTAACACGATCGATAAAATCAATCATTTCCAACACATATTCATCGTCTTTTTCAAAGTATTTAGGTTGACCATTTACTATTACCGGAAAATTACTAGTTATATTCCAATGAATTGTTCCCTTTTCAAGTACTATAGTACATTTACGTTTATATTCTTTGTCTATCATATCAAGATGAATATTAGCAATACTATCATTATCAAACCTTAGTAGTATATCGGCGGTATCTTCTACATCAATATCAAGGGACGATAATTTTGCCATCATACTCTTTACTTCTATAACGGGCTTTCCTACTAACCAATTACAATAATCGATTTCATGAGAAGCATCAAGTATGATTCCACCACCTTCATTTTTATGTCCTGTGTATAATTTATGATAATCCTCTTTATGCCAATTTGGAAGATAGTTTCCATATTCTGCTCTAATTGTTAATATTCTTCCTAGTTCTTCTGAATCTATTATTTCTTTTATATATCGTAATCCATTATTGTATCTTAGTTGATAGCCAACCATCAAGACTCTTTTTTGTTGCTTAACATTCTTGATTAGTTCATCTAATCTATCAAGGTTATTACTAATAGGCTTCTCGACAAATATATGTGCATTATGATCTAGCGCTTCAAACATAAATGGAGTATGATAATTTGGAGGAACGCATATAACATAAGCATCCATTTGCAGGTGATGCGACCTAAAATCATATGCCTTAATATTATATTCGTTAATTGTTTTTTCTAATAGTGGCATGTCTCTATCATAGCAAAAGACCTCTGCGCCAATCTTTAATAGATTGTTTATGTGTCTGCGCCCGATACTTCCTGTTCCAATAACTAATATTCTCATATATCTTTCCTGTAAATAATATCGATACCTCTTTCACTTCTTTAAATCCTCCCTATTTTAAGGGTGTCTGTATTCTCTATATCATTTATGATATTCTGATATTCATCTTTAATTTCCTTACTGATTGTTGCATTCTTCTCTAGATTATTAAATCTTTCCTGAAATTCAATTTCGTCTTTTACGTTTATTATTGGAACTGCGAATCTGCCATATGTATTTCCG
>Ga0265297_10003041_pt1 | contig 31633 bp, 32 predicted proteins | sample Munlanlwell13791_FD_192502 | JGI IMG/M metagenome (GOLD analysis project Ga0265297, IMG submission 192502) | Leachate microbial communities from a municipal landfill in Southern Ontario, Canada - Leachate well 137-91 | ecosystem: Engineered > Solid waste > Landfill > Unclassified | place...
GCGATGATTTAACCGTAACCTGGGTCCCCGGGGCATTTGAGATACCCGCGGTTGCGCAAAAATTAGCTAAAACCAAAGATTATGATGCCGTAATCTGCCTGGGTACAGTTATCCGCGGAGCAACCCCGCATTTTGATTATATCGCCTCGGAAGTAGCTAAAGGCATAGCCAGAGTTTCGGAAAGTACCGGTATTCCGGCTATCTTCGGGATTATTACTGCCGATACGATTGAGCAGGCAGTAGAGCGCTCCGGCACCAAGGATGGGAATAAGGGCAGTGCTGCCGCCTTATCGGCGATAGAAATGGTTAATCTCTTAGAAAAAATAAAATAAGATGCGTAAACGAACACTTGCCCGCGAATACGCCCTGCAGGTTCTTTATCAGTTGGATATTACCAGCGATGCGCCTAAAGACGCGTTAGAAAATTTTTGGTCCAACCGTAAAGATGAAGAAATCGACGCTGTTTTGAAAGAATTTTCTTCGGAATTGGTCAGGGGAGTAGCCCAAAACCTGGAAGAAATAGATAAAAGAATAGTTAAATATGCGGCTAACTGGCAGCTTAAGCGGATGGCCGTGGTAGATAGGAATATTATGCGCCTGGGGGCTTTTGAGCTCTTATACCGCGAAGATATCCCGCCGAAAGTCTCTATCAACGAGGCAGTAGAACTGGCTAAAAAATTTTCCGGGATTGAATCGGGGAAATTCGTCAATGCCATACTGGATAAGGTAAAACTCGAAAAAAATAGATGAAATTCGCGGATTTACACCTGCATACCATATTTTCAGACGGTACCTATACCCCTGAAGAATTAATCAGCCAAAGCCAAAAAAGCGGCTTATCGGCTATCGCCGTAGTTGACCACGATACCGTAGCTGGCCTTGTCCCTACCATAGCCGCAGCCGCCGGGAGCGGTATCGAAGTTTTATCCGGCGTAGAAATCAGCGTAGAGTATGAAACCCAAGAAGTCCATATTCTGGGTTATTTGATTGACTATCAGGATAAAGCCTTCTTAAAAAAGATAGCCTCCCTAAAGAATAATCGCATTGAACGTGCCTATAAAATAGTCGCTAAATTAAATGCCTTAGGTATACCTTTAGACCCGCAAAGCGTATTTGACCTGGCGGCTAGCGGTACGGTAGGCAGGCTGCATATTGCCCGGGCTTTGGTTAAGGGAGGATTCGTCAGGTCAATCTACGAGGTATTCCAGAAATATATCGGAGATAACGGCCCGGCATATGTCTTGGGGTTCCATTTTAGCCCCCCGGAAGCTATAGAATTTATTAAGCAAGCCGGAGGCGTTCCGGTCCTCGCGCATCCTTATACTTTGAATAATGACGCATTGATTTTAGAGTTTGTAAAGTTAGGGCTTAGGGGCCTGGAGGTTTACTACCCGGAGCATTCACAGGGCACGGTTAATTTTTATCTGGAACTGGCCCGGCGGAATAATTTATTAGTCACCGGAGGTTCAGATTGCCACGGTAAGGCTAAGCCCGAGGTACGCATCGGTTCGATCAAATTGCCTTATACATTCGTCGAAAAATTAAAAGAGGCAAAAGAAAATTTAAAATGAAAAAGACCCACGCCTATTATATGAACCTGGCTTTGAAATTAGCCTTAAAAGGCAGAGGGAAGACTTCGCCTAATCCCCTGGTCGGGGCTTTGGTAGTAAAAAACAACCGGATTGTCGGTAGGGGGTTCCATGGGCAGGCCGGGCTTAGCCACGCTGAGGTTATTGCCCTGGATGAAGCCCAGGATTTAGCGGAAGGCGCGACTCTCTATGTGACCTTAGAGCCCTGTTCTCATTTCGGCCGCACTCCTCCTTGCGTAGCCAGGGTTATTAAAAGCGGAGTCAAAGAAGTTATTGTAGGCATGATTGATCCTAACCCCTTAAGTAATGGAAAGGGCATTGAGATACTCAAGCAGAATAAAATAAAAGTTAAAGTAGGCTTTTCAGAAGATAAATTAAGGCAGTTAAATGAAGTTTTTATAAAATATATTACCCGCAAAATTCCTTTTATTACGGTCAAGGTAGCCGAATCGCTGGACGGCCGGATTGCCACCAGGACCGGCGATTCTAAGTGGATAACCTCGGATAAATCCCGCGGTTTTGCACACCGGCTGCGTGCTGACTTTGATGCGATTATGGTCGGAGTAAATACTGTCTTAAGGGATAATCCTAAGCTGGATGCCTGGCTTTCTAAAAGGCATCCGGTTAAAATTGTTGTGGACAGCCAGTTAAGCACTCCGGGAAAGGCGAGTATATTTTCTGGGTCAAGCCCGGTGATTATCGCTACCCTGGCTACGCGTTCGGGCCAGGAGACCGAGAACAGGGCGATCCTGGCGCATAAGGCCAAGATCCTGGAAATCAAGGAGAAGGCCGGCCAGGTTAACCTGAAAGATTTAATGAAGAAGCTGGCCGGCCTGGGCATTACCAGTATTCTTGTCGAAGGCGGCGGAATGCTCATTGGTTCGTTATTTGACGAAGGCCTGGTCGATAAGATAATGTTTTTTATCAGCCCTAAGATTATCGGCGGTAAAGACGCCATTAGTTCGGTAATGGGCCAGGGCATAGCGCGGATTGAGCGGGCAGCGAAGTTGAAGAATATGTCCTTCAGGCGTTTCGGGGAAGATTTTCTGATTGAGGGGTATATAAAATAATATGTTTACGGGTATCGTGGAAGAGCTGGGGGTGGTAAAAAGAATTTCGCAGCGTGCTAATATCCGCCTTATTGAAATCAGCTCCGAAAGGACCCTAACTGATACAAGAAAAGGAGACAGCCTAGCCGTAAACGGGGTATGCCTGACGGCAGTGGAAATAAAAAAAGGTTATTTTGCTTTTGAGCTTATGCCGCAAACCTTAAAAGTAACTAATCTGGGCAGTATCAGAGTCGGCGATAAAGTCAACCTTGAGCGCAGCCTGAAAATGGGGGACAGGATATCCGGGCATTTTGTCCTGGGGCACATTGACTGCCTGGGGATTATCCGTAAGAAAAATTATGCCGGCGCTAACCTGGCTTTTGAAATTGCCGTGCCTCCGGAATTCTTGAAGTATTGTTTGCCAAAGGGTTCGGTCAGTGTTGACGGGATCAGTTTAACTATCATGGCTAAGCAGTCCAATGCTTTTAGCGTGTATATTATTCCGCATACCCTTAAAAACACTACTTTGAGTTTTAAGGGCCCATCGGCTAAGGTTAATATTGAATTTGACCTTTTGGCTAAAAAAGGCAAGTAGTGTTATGTTAACTTGTAATTATTGCCAACCTAAATATTTTCTGTTATACTAAATTTAAATAATACAGGGTGTGGTCATTCGCCACAAAGCATTGGCGGATTTCGCCACGCAAGATATTATACGGGGCGTGGCTCAGTTTGGTAGAGCGCTTGGTTCGGGACCAAGAGGCCGACAGTTCAAGTCTGTCCGCCCCGACCACTTATGAAGAAGCAAGTGCAGGTTTATTATTCCGGGCAGGTGCAGGGGATAGGTTTTCGTTTTACTGCCGAACGCCTGGCCGAAGGTCTGGGCGTCTTAGGCTGGGTCAGTAACCTGAGCGATGGCCGGGTAGAATTGGTTGCCGAAGCCAACGAAGATACCCTGAAAGATTTCCTTAGCCAGCTGAACAATATTTTTAAGCGCTATATTCAGGATATACAGGTAGATTGGAAGCCTGCCACAGGTGGATTCAAAGATTTCGGAGTAAGATTTTAAATGCCGGGTATAGAGAAAAGCATAGATTCGCTCAGGGAACAAATCCGCCGCCACGATTACCTTTATTACGTTTTAAGCCAGCCGAAAATCTCCGATCAAGAATACGATGATTTAATGCGTAAGCTCAAAGGCCTGGAGGATAAATATCCCCAGTATAAGTCAGATGCTTCTCCTACTCAGCGCGTCAGCGGCGGTATTTTACAAGGGTTTAAGACAGCCAGGCACCGGCAGAAGATGCTTTCTTTGGATAACACCTATAGCTTTGCAGAACTCTACGATTGGGCTAAGCGCCTAGCCAAGGGGTTGGGGAAAAACAAAAAAATAGAATTTGTAGCCGAGCTTAAAATTGATGGCGTCAGCGTAAACCTTACCTATAAGCATGGCCGGTTAGTCAGCGGCGTAACCCGGGGAGACGGAGAAACCGGCGAGGATGTTACCCGGAATATTATGACCATTCGCGCAATCCCTTGGCTCCTGCAGGGCAGTAATCTCCCGGAATTAATCGAAATCCGCGGCGAGATTTATATGGACAGGGTGGAATTCGCTAAATTAAATAAAGAGCGAGAAGTAGAAGGAGAGGCAATATTTGCTAATCCCAGGAATGCCGCCAGCGGTTCTTTAAAACTGCTTGACTCTTCGCTTATGTCCAAGCGCCGCCTGAATTTTTTCGCGCATTCCCTGGGGGCATACACCGGGCCTGCCTTAAGGACCCATTGGGATTTTTTTTCCCGGTTAAAAGAGTGGGGCGTACGCACGGATAGGCATGCGGAGCTTTGTAAGGATTTAGCTGGAGCAATTGCATATTGCAATAAGTGGGAGAAAAAAAGAGAAGAGCTTACCTACGATATAGACGGCATAGTAATCAAGGTAAATGCTATCAGCCAACAGAAGGAATTGGGCTTTACCTTGAAGAGCCCGCGGGGGCAGGTGGCTTACAAATTCCCGGCGCATCAGGCGACCACGGAGGTACTGGATATTGTACCTCAGGTTGGCAGGACCGGCATAATAACGCCGGTGGCCAGTTTAAGGCCGGTTGTCTGCGCCGGCGTAACCATAAAACACGCCACGCTGCATAATTTTGATGAAATCCACAGGTTGAAAGTCAGGATAGGCGACCACGTATTGATTGAGAGGGCCGGAGAAGTAATCCCTAAAGTAGTCAAGGTTACCGAGCACAAAGGAAAAAAAGAGTTTTCCGCCCCCAGGAATTGTCCTGTCTGCTCAGGGAAAGTTGTGAAAGAGAAAGAAGAAGATGTTGCCTACCGCTGTATAAACCCGTCCTGCCCGGCCCAACTGGAGAGGGCGTTGTTGCATTTTGCTTCGCGCGCTGCTCTGGATATTGAAGGCATGGGGGAAGCGGTTGTCGAGCAGCTTGTACGCTTAAAGTTAGTTCAGGATTGTGCGGATATCTATAAATTAAAATCGGACGATCTTAAAAAATTAGAGTTATTTAAAGAAAAAAAGATTAATAACCTGCTCTTGGGTATTGAGAATAGTAAGCAGAGGACATTATCCCGTCTTATTTATGCCTTGGGTATCCGCCATGTAGGGGAGAAGGCAGCTTTTGTTTTAGCGCGCGCATTCAAGAACCTGGATAATCTGCTGGCTGCCAAGCAAGATGGTTTGGATAAGATCTATGAGATCGGTTCAGTAATGGCCGAGTCAATCACGGAATATTTTAGCCAGAGTTCGTCCAGGAAGATCATAGAAAGATTAAGAGAGGCAGGGTTGAATTTCAAGGAAGAGTTTACGGAGAATAAGTCTAGCCTACTTACCGGTAAAAGGATAGTCTTTACGGGAGAACTTAAGAGTCTGAGCCGGTTGGAAGCCGAAAGACTGGCGCGCTCGCTTGGCGCAAATACCGTTTCTGCGGTAAGCCGGAATACGGATTTTGTGGTGGCCGGAGAAAATCCCGGTTCCAAATATAAAAAAGCAGCGCAATTAGGAGTAAAGATTATCGATGAAAAAACGTTCAAGGAGATGATTAAATGAGAGGCAAGAAGCATTGGTTTTTACTTTTTACTTTTTACTTTTTACTTTTTACTTTATGCGGCTGTGAGGCCTTTGTGCGTAAGTTCACGCGCAAGTCTAAAAAAGATAAAGCCCCGCTAGAAATGGTCCTGGAGCCTGAAGAATGGAAGGGCCCGCAGATGACTAAAGAGGAACGCTACCGGCAGTATTTTGTTTTCTGGCAATCCTGGCAGGATGAGTTGATAAACGCCTTAACGCAGAATGCTCCTCAGAAGAAGAAACTTGACTGCGTCCAGCAGGCGATGAAGAACCTCCTCGGCCTGCGCTCTCTTCTGAATGAAAGCAAGCAGAAGCAGTTGGATATTTACCTGAAGCAGACGGCTGAATTGCGAGAGGACATTAAATCCGATATCTACGGCACAGCCAATAATTTTTACCGACAGAATTCCGAGAAACTGAAGATGAATATATCGCGGTATTTTACATATAGCGATGTCAAGAACGATCTATTATGATCCTGGAAAAAATTTCCGTAGGTGCACTGCAGGTTAATTGTTATATTTTGGCCAGCCAGCGGGATGCTCAGGCGATCATTATTGATCCGGGGGCCGAAGCGCGCAAGATCCAACGGGTATTAGATAAATATAACCTGAAGCCGGCCTTGATTATCAATACCCACGGGCATTACGACCATATCGGGGCGGATAATGCGTTTGGCCTCCCGGTCTATGTGCATAAGCTTGATGCGCCGATGCTAAAAGACGCGCAGTTAAATATGTCGGGGTTATTTTCACTTTCCTGTACGGTTAAATCCGAGATAATATTACTGGAAGATGCCCAGGTCATTGAATCAGGCGGCCTACAATTAAAAGTCGTGCACCTGCCGGGGCACACAGCCGGCGGCATCGGTTTGCTTCTCCAGAAACCGGCGGAGAGGATAGCTTTTACCGGGGATACATTATTCTGCCAAGGCGTTGGCCGATGGGATTTAGCCGGCGGCAGCCAGGCGGCATTAGTTAAGTCGATAAAAGAGAAGTTATTTATTTTACCTGACGATACCAGGATCTATCCCGGGCATGGCCCGGATTCCACGATAGGCCGGGAGAAGAAAAATAATTTAATATGAAAGAATTGATCGATATTTTCCTAAACTATTTGTCCGTAGAGCGCGGATTATCCAATAATACGATTATCTCTTACCGGGAAGACCTAAACACCTACCTGGATTTTATTGAAAAGAGCGATATCGATGTTCTCTCCAAAATATCCAAAAATAATATCACTAATTTTATGTTTAACCAGAAAGAAAAAGGCATCGGGGTAAATTCCATCGCCCGGCGCCTGGCGGCAATAAGGATGTTTCATCGCTTTCTTACGCGCGAGAGGATTTTAAAGAGTGACCCGAGCACCTTGATTGAATCGCCTAAATTATGGAAGAGAGTCCCAGAGACGCTCTCTTTGAATGAAGTAGAGGCTTTGATTGCCCAGCCAAATGTCCGGGATATACAGGGTATCAGGGATAAGGCTATTTTAGAGACGCTTTATGCTACGGGTATGCGCGTATCAGAAGCGGTGAACCTTAAAAAAGATAATGTAAACCTGGATATCGGATTTTTACGTTGTATCGGTAAAGGCGCTAAGGAGAGAGTTATTCCTTTGGGCAGGAAGGCAATAGCCGGTATACAGAGGTATCTGGATATTTCCCGGCCTAAGTTTTTAAAAAATAAAGAATCGGAATTTTTGTTCGTCAGCCGTTTCGGCAGGAAGATCTCCCGGCAATCATTCTGGAAGATTATTAAAAAATATGCCCGGGCCGCAGCCATCAAGAAGCCGATCAAACCGCATATTTTAAGGCATTCATTTGCTACGCACCTCTTAGAACACGGAGCGGATTTACGTTCAGTCCAGGAAATGCTCGGTCATTCGAATATCTCTACAACCCAAATTTATACGCATATAAATAAGGACAGGTTAAAGAGCGTGCATAAACAATTTCATCCCAGGCCATAAAAAACAGTAGGTAGTAGGTAGGGAGAGAGATGAAACAATATCTGAAAAAGATACCGAAAGAAATTAGAGGTTTAATTAACAAAATACGCGATATCGCCGCGAAAAGAAATACGCCGGCCTATCTTGTCGGCGGTTTGGTACGCGACCTGATCCTGGGTGTTAAGAATTTAGACTTGGATATAGTTATTGAAGGAGACGGTATAGGGTTAGCCCAGGATTTCGCAGGTTCTCTCGGGGTAAAGATTACTGTCCACCGGCAATTCGGCACAGCTACGGTTTTCGTCCGGCCGGGACTGAAAGTGGATTTTTCCAGCAGTCGCCAGGAAGATTATCCTTGTCCGGCACATCTTCCGTTGGTGAAAGGGGGTTCGCTTAGGGATGATTTAAACCGCCGCGATTTTACGCTTAATGCCATGGCCATAAGCTTAAAAGACGGGAGGCTAGTGGATTATTTTGGCGGCCGGAATGACCTGCGGCATAAAGTTATCCGCGTATTACATCCCTTAAGTTTTATGGATGACCCGACGCGGATATTCAGGGCAGTGCGTTTTGAACAAAGGTATAATTTTAAAATTGAACCGGAGAGCCTCAAACTTTTAAAGCAGGCAGTCCGGTTAAAAATGCTGGAGCGCATTCATCCGCATAGGACGCGCGATGACCTGATTCTGATACTTAAAGAAAAAAACCCGGTTAAAGAGATAAGGCGTATAGAAAAATTAGCGGGTTTTGATTTTATTTCAACGCAGCTAAAAATTACCCCTAAAACTTACGCGTTTTTAAAAGCCATCAAGAGGGAAATCGGTTATTTCCATAAAAACTATAGTGCACGCCGGCCCCTGGATACCTGGGTAATTTATCTTATGGGATTATTGGAGGCCCTGGACGCGAAAAAAATCAAAAAGATTTGCGCCAAATTTGGCTTACGCAAAGGGGAAGCCAAGAGGCTGTTAAGCTATAAGCGCTCCCAGAGCCGTTTGCTTAGAGAGCTAAGCGGGGCCAGTATTGCGCCGGCAAGAATTTTTGGTTTACTTGAGCCGTTAAGTTATGAAACTATCCTCGCGCTGAGGGCAAAATATAATAATCCTTTATTTAAGCGCAATAGCACGGATTTTCTGGATATTTATAACGGTATGCGTATCTCTGTTTCCGGAAAGGATCTGGCCGGGTTAGGCGTTTTGCCCGGGCCAAGATACCAGAAGATATTCACGCAGGTTTTAAAAGCTAAGCTCAATGGCCAGGTCAGGAACAAAGAAGAGGAACTGGCGCTGATTAAGCAACTATTAAGCAAGAGCCATGCCTACCCTGACCGTCCGTCAGGCAGGCGGCAGGCGGGGAGTTGATTAAATGTCTAGACAAGATAAAGTGGCCGAGGCGATCCGGCAGGAAGCGAGCGTGATTATTCACGATAAATTAAAAGACCCGCGTTTAGGGTTTGTAACTATTACGAGTGTTGAAATAACGCAGGACTTAAGATATGCCAAGATTTTTTTTAGTGTTCTGGGTAACGATGAGGCCCATAAGAATACCAAAGAGGCCCTGGATTCGGCTTTGGGGTTTGTGCGGAAATTAATCGCCCAGAGGTTAAATTTAAGGTTTGCGCCTGAAATTGCTTTTTACGAAGACAGGTCCAGCGAATACAGCGTACGCATAGAAGAGGTCTTAAACGAAATAAAGGAGATCGATGAGCAGAATAAACCTAAAAAAAGCCGCCGCCGCAATAAAAAAACATAATCGTTTTTTAATTAGTGCCCATACCAGCCCCGAAGGGGACGCCTTAGGCTCCGAGTTAGGCCTTTATTATTTGCTCAGGAAGCTGGGTAAGCAGGCGGTTATTGTCAATGAAGACCCTTTGCCTCCGGAATACTTTTTTCTGCCGGGAAAAGAGAGTATAAAGCTTTACCGGCCTGCCCTTAAAGAGATTAATTTTGATTGCGCGATTATTCTTGATTGCACGGATTTAGGCCGTACCGGAGAGGTGTCTAAGCTGATCAACCATACTCTTTATGTTATTAATATAGACCATCACATCAGCAATAAAAAATTCGGCAGCGTTGATTGGGTTGATCCTAAATCCTCTTCGGCTTCAGAGATGGTTTTTAGGCTTTATAAAGAAATGCGCGTGCCTTTTGACGCGAACGCAGCCCTCTCCTTATATGTGGGCATGATGACGGATACGGGGTCATTCCGTTATTCCAATACCAGCGTTTTTACGCATAAGGCGGCAGGGGAATTATTACGTTTTGGTTTGAATGTTCCCTTAGTCTATAGGAACATCTACGAAAAAATACCTTTTACGGACATGCAGCTGTTAATTAAAACGCTCTCGCATATACACCGCACATCCGCAGGGAAGATCGCCTGGGTTGAACTTCCCGCTCGGCTGCTCAGGCATAAAAAATTATCCTTTGATCTAACCGACCATATCCTGAGTTTTATCCGGGGGATAAAAGATATCCAGGCCGCAGCGTTATTTAAAGAAAACCTGGGGGTAAAAAATGAGATCCGGGTTAACTTAAGGTCAACAGGCCTGGTGGATGTGAATAAAGTCGCGCAAGCTTTTGGAGGCGGGGGGCACCGGACCGCCTCCGGCTGCACCGTGTACGGCAAGCTTGCGGATGTGCGCAATAAAGTCATTGCCAAGATCCGCCAGAACCTTAAATAAATTATGAAAATTATCTACGGTCTAAATAATATTGGAAAAATAAAAAAGCCGGTGGTGGCCCTCGGGGTTTTTGACGGCGTGCACCGCGGCCACCGCAGGATATTGAAGGCTGCCGCGCATAAAGCGCAGGCTATAGGCGGGACAAGTATTGTCCTCACTTTCTGGCCGCATCCGCAAAAACAAGCCAGCCTCTATTCGCTGGAGCACCGTTTGCGCCTTATTGCCGAGTTGGGGATTGATATCTGCGTGGTAATTAATTTTACCGGTAGTTTTGCCGGGATCCCGGCTGAAGATTTTATAAAAAATATTTTGGCGGGCAGAATCGGCGCAAAATATGTTTATGTCGGTAAGGATTTCCGCTTTGGCAGAAAGGCCCAAGGGGATTTTAACCTCTTAACAATAATAGGGGAGGAATACGGTTTCAAAGCCCGGGGCATTAATATTATTAAAGTGCAGGGCCGGGCAATCAGCAGCACCTTAATCCGCAGGTTAATCAAGAGAGGGGATATCCGGCAGGCAGAAAGATTATTATCCCGTCCGGTGAGTATCTTAGGGACAGTGATCAAAGGCACGGCCGTGGGCAGGATATTGGGTTTTCCGACGGCCAATATCAATCCGCACCATGAAGTAATCCCCGCTTGCGGCATATATGCCGTAAGGATAATTTTCGACGGAGATAAGCTTCAAGGGGCCTGTTATATCGGCCGGAGGCCTACGTTGGAGTTAAAGAATAAAAAGGTGCATATTGAAGTGCATATATTCAATTTTAAGAGAAATATCTATGGGAAATATCTAGAGGTCCAGTTTGTAAAAATGGTCCGGCCGGACAGGAGGTTTGCTTCCCTGGCGCTTTTGGCCGGGCAAATCAGAAAAGACATAATTCTTTGCAAAAGACTCCTCGCTTAAACCACCCCCCAGACCACAATATCTAGCCAATTCACCCGGTAATATCCACTACTTCTTGTTTTAGAACAATTTAGGTAAACTTTTTTCTTGACAAAACAGGGTATTTTATCTATACTTTGACTACTAAGTGGATGGAAGTGGATTAAAGTGGAGCCTGCCTACTGGCAGGCAGGGAGTTTAAGCCATGTTCTATGGCGAGTATCTGCATTCTATAGACCGCAAAGGGCGTTTGATATTGCCTGCCAAATTTCGCGAAGCAGCCAAAGCGCATTTCGTGGAAAAATTCTTTGTGACCCGGGGATTAGATAATTGTCTTTTTATGCTCAGCGAAGAAGAATGGCGCGCCCAGGAATCCAAATTTAAATCTATATCTTTCACCAAAGCTGAATCGCGTAAATTTAACCGTCTTTATTTTTCCGGTGCTGTCGAAGTAAATTTTGATACGCAAGGAAGAATCCTCTTGCCGCAGTACTTAAAAGATTTTGCCGAAATTAAAAAAGATGTGGTTATCGTGGGTGTATCTAACCGCATTGAGATTTGGGCTAAAAGTAAGTGGTCAGAGTTTTACGGAAATTCCCGGCAGTCTTTTGAAGAGATTGCTGAGAAATTGATGGATGCCTAACATAAAATTTCACACTCCCGTGATGTTGGGGGAGGTTTTAGAGCATTTAGATTTAAAACCCGGCAAGACAATTGTGGACGCAACCCTAGGTACTGCCGGGCACGCTAAGGCAATATTAGAGCGGATTCTCCCTGGAGGAAGGCTCATTGGTATTGACCGCGACCAAGCATCTTTAGCGGTCGGCCGCCAACGCTTGAGTGCATTTGGGTCCGCCTATGAATTAGTCCACGGAAATTTCGTGGAGATAGATACGCTCTTAGAAAATCTGAAAGTTAAAAAAGTTGACGGCGTACTTTTTGACTTGGGAGTGTCTTCCTTTCAGCTTCAGGACGCCAGAAGGGGCTTTAGTTTCCAGAATGAAGGCCCGTTGGATATGCGCATGGATCAGGATAGCTATGTCTCGGCATACGACCTGGTGAACAACCTGAACGAAGAAGAGCTTTCCACCTTATTGTGGAACTTCGGAGAAGAGAGGTGGCATAACCGCATCGCCCGGATTCTGGTGCGGGAAAGAGAGAAGGAGCCGATTACTACCACGACGCAGCTGGCCGATATCGCAGCCAGATCCATACCGGCCAGGTACAGGCATAGGTTTTATCGGATACATCCGGCCACCCGCACCTTTCAGGCAGTACGTATTGCCGTCAATAGGGAGCTGGAGGTACTGGATACGGCAGTAAATAAAGCCATTATGCTCCTGGAGAAGAAGGGCCGGGTAGGCGTTATCGCGTTCCACTCTCTGGAAGACCGCGCGATAAAGTATGCGTTCCGCAAGGCCCAAAGCGAGGGGCTGGTAGATATCTTGACGCCTAAGCCTTTAACGCCGCTGGCCCTGGAGATAGAGAGTAACCCGGCTAGCCGTTCTTCAAAGCTAAGGGCGGCAAAAAGGATTTAAAAAGACATGAGACTGAATAAGTTCTTATCCATGGTTGTCTGTGTTACCCTCTTCTCACTGCTTTATGTCTATCAGCAGACCGAAATCCTCAGGCTGGCTTATTCCGAACAAAAGCAATATGCGGTCTTTCAGAAGTTGTTGGATAAGAACAGCATTCTAAGGTATAATATCGAAAAGAACTGCTCATTGGTAAGTATCGGCGGCAGTGTATCCAACCATTCAGATTTCCAGATGCCCGATAAATACCAGTTAGCAAGGTTAGTCCCCTCTAAAGAAGGCGTTACTTTTACTCAAGGGACAGCGAATAAAGAGACTCTGTTAGCGCGTATATTTGGCATTAAAAGGCAGGCCGAAGCCAGGACCGTCAACCCGTAGATTTATTAATCAAAACTTAATGTGTATATAAGCAATTATCGCCGCAAGGCTGAGGCGGTATTTCTATTTTTCGTCGCTTTTCTAATTTTCTGCATTGCGCGCCTGCTTTATATCCAGTTTTTCAATTCCACCTATCTATCCGGTATTGCCAGAAAACAACATAATCTTTTTGTAGAATTGGAACCTGTACGCGGAGTTATCTATGATTGTAATTTAAAACCGCAGACTTTGAATTTACCCGCGCCTTCACTTTATGCTTCACCTAATACCATAAAAGATAGCGATAAAGAACGTATTATTACTACGCTCTCCGGGGTATTGAATGTAAGCCAGGATTATCTAAGGGGTAGATTAATGCGTAAGAAATATTTTGTCTGGCTGGCCCGTAAAATAAGCCCGCAGCAGGAAGCGGCAGTGAAAAAATTAAATATTAAAGGATTAGATTTTTTAAGAGAAACTAAGCGCAGCTATCCGAATACGTACCTGGCCAGCCAGATCATCGGTTTTGCCGGGTTGGATAATACGGGCTTGGAAGGTATTGAGCTTTATCTGGATAAATATTTAAAAGGCTCACCGGGTTGGGCGGTATTTTTACGGGACGCGCGGCAGAAAAGATTGGATATTTGGGAAAAGATGGTCCTGCCCGGGGACGGAGATGATATAGTCTTAACTATTGACCAGGTGATTCAGTATATTGCCGAACGCGAATTGGATAAGGCCTTTAAAACCTACCATGCCAAAGGCGCAAGTATTATTGTTATGGACCCGCACACAGGAAAGATCCTGGCCCTAGCTAACCGGCCTACGTATGATCTAAATGAGCATAGTAATGTCAGCAAGGACCAGACGCGCAACCGGGCTATCTGTGATTTGTTTGAGCCGGGTTCAGTATTTAAAATCGTTACTGCTTCCGCTGCGCTGGAGGAGAAGAGGGTCAGCGAAGAAGATAAGTTTTTTTGCGAAAACGGGTCTTACCGCGTGGCTAACCATATCTTGCATGACCATAAGCCGCACGGGTGGCTTACCTTTAGAGAGGTCATTGAGGAGTCCAGTAATATCGGCACGACTAAAGTCGCCCAGTTACTGGGGCCGCATACTTTATATAAGTATGTCAGGCTATTCGGTTTTGGCTCAAAGTTGGGGATAGATTTGCCAGGAGAAATATCCGGGATGATTAAAGAGCCGCGTTTCTGGTCGAAGACTTCCCTGGGCGCTGTTCCCATCGGCCAGGAGGTGGGCGTAACCGCGCTGCAGCTAGTCAGCGCTATTTCCGTGATCGCCAACGGCGGCCAGTTGATGCGTCCCTTTGTGATAGAAGAAATTCGCGATAAACAGGGGAAAGTAATCAAAAAGACTTCTCCGGTGTTAATCCGTAAGGTCATATCCCTGGAAACTGCCGCCCGGGTCACCAAGATACTTACCGGAGCAGTAGAAGAGGGTACGGGGAGAATGGCCCAGGTACCCGGATTTACTGCCGCCGGAAAAACCGGAACCGCCCAAAAACTGGAGCCTAACGGCGCATATTCGCATAATAAGTTTGTGGCTTCCTTTATCGGTTTTGCGCCTGCCGAAGACCCTTTAGTTGCTATCGTAGTATCGGTAGACGAGCCGCATCCGTATTATTTCGGAGGCGTAGTCGCTGCTCCGGTGTTTAAGAATGTTGCTGCCGACGTGGTAAGATACCTAAAAACCAAGCAGGCCTTGGCCGAAGACTTAAATGCAAATCGCAGAGCTCATTAAATTAATAAAAAATCAGGAAATCCGCGGCTTAAGCTCTAATTCCCGGCGGGTTAAGAAAAATTCCATTTTTGTGGCTGTCAAGGGCGCTAGTGAAGATGGCAGTAAGTTTATCGCTGCGGCGATGGAGAGGGGCGCAAAGTTTATTGTTTGCGATTCAAGAGTAAAAGTAAGCTGTCCTGGATCGGCGGAAATCATAAGAGTTAAAGATACGCGCCTGGCCCTGGCCGGATTGGCGGACCAGTTTTATGGGAATCCTTCCCACAAGGTCAAGGTGATCGGGATTACCGGGACTAACGGCAAGACTACCGTTACCTATCTGCTGGAGGCGGTTTTAAAAGAAGCAAAATTTTCTTCCGGCGTAATCGGTACGCTTAATTATCGTTTTAAGGATAAAGTCATTCCGGCTAAGAATACCACGCCCGGCCCGCTAGAGCTTCAATCCCTGCTGGCGCGCATGGAGAAAGAAAAAATAAAATTCGCGCTAGTGGAGGTCTCCTCGCATGCTTTAGACCAGGAACGGGTTGGAGGGGTGCGTTTCCACTCGGCGATATTTACCAATTTAACCCGGGATCACCTGGATTACCATAAGACTCCCCAAAGGTATTTTAAGGCTAAACTGAAATTATTTAAAAATCTTGGTGCAAACTCGTTCGCCGTTATTAATAATGATGACAGGCATGCGGGCAGGATTCAGAAGATCACGCACGCTAAAGTAGTTACCTATGGGATAGATAGTCGGGCGGAGGTATCGGCCCAGGATATTAAGTTTGACCTCAGGCATACGGAGTTTAAGCTTTTGTTTTACGGGAGGGAGATAAAATTCCGGATAAATTTAATCGGCAGGCATAATGTTTATAATGCTCTGGCCTGTATTGCCTGGGCGCTTAAAGCAGGTATCCGTTTAGAAGCCATTAAGTCCGCCTTGGAAAATTTTTCACTTGTTCCGGGAAGGCTGGAACGAATAAATTCTCCGAAAGGGTTTTACGTATTTGTTGATTACGCGCATACCGATGACGCCCTAAAGAATGTCCTTACTACCTTAAGGCAGTTATCCCCCAGGAAAATTATTACGCTTTTTGGCTGCGGCGGCGAGCGCGACAGGTTCAAGCGGCCTAAAATGGGCAGAGTGGTAACCGCTCTATCGAATTTTGCGGTGATTACCAGCGATAACCCCCGCTCGGAAGATCCGGCAGATATTATCAGGGATATCCGTAAGGGCATAAAAAAGAATAATTATTGCGCGATCCCTGACCGGAAAAGAGCGATCCAGAAAGCCCTGTCACTGGCCGGCAGGGGCGATATCGTATTATTGGCGGGTAAGGGCCATGAAAATTACCAGGTCTTTAAGAACAAGACCGTACACTTTGATGACCGGGAGGAAGTCAAGCGATGTTTAAAGTTTCCGAATTATTAAAAGCTACGGCAGGTCAACTTATCTCAGGCAGTAAAGATACTCTGATTAAGGGTATTGCCATAGATTCACGTGCCGTTAAAAAAGGCGAAGCTTTCCTTGCGCTTAAGGGCGACAATTTCGACGGCCATGATTTTGTTCCGCAAGCCGTCAGGAGGGGCGCTGGTTGTCTAATAGCGCAAAAAGAAGTCAGGCAAAAGGGCGTTACATTTATCAGGGTAAAGGATACAACCCGCGCCTTAGGAGAGCTTGCCTGCTTTAACCGTAAAAGATTTAAAAATATCCCGGTGATCGCGGTTACCGGTTCCAACGGAAAAACTACGGTTAAAGAAATGATTGCGAGTGTTCTTTCCCGGAAATTCAAAGTACTTAAGAACGAAGGGACCAAGAATAACCATATCGGTCTTCCGCTTACCTTGTTAAAATTAGATAATTCCTATGATCTCGCGGTTTTAGAAATAGGCACCAATCATTTTGGGGAAGTCGGATACCTTACCCGGATAGCTTATCCGAATATCGGCGTAATTACCAATATCGGGCCGGCGCACCTGGAATATTTTAGAAACTTAAGCGGAGTCTTTAAAGAGAAGCATAGCTTGCTTGCCGGCTTGCAAAACCCCGCTATCGCCATATTGAATACGGATGACGTTTTTTTAAGAAGGATTGCGCTCAAAAGAACGCCGTCTCCCTTTATTTTGAGTGTGGGATTAAAGCATAAAAGCGATTTTTTCGCCAGCGGGATTAGCTACGTCCGCGGCAGGCCGGTTTTTAAGGTAAACACAGGATTTAAATTTGCATTAAAGACTTTGGGGTATTATAATATCTACAACAGTCTTTTTGCCATAGCGCTGGGGAGGATTTTCGGTTTGAGCTACCGGGATATCTCTTACGGGTTAGCCGGCTTTAACCTTCCCAAAAGCAGGCTTAATTTTTTGGAGATAGAGGGGATAAAATTTATTGATGATACTTATAATTCCAACCCCTTTTCATTAAAACACGCCTTGGGAGTTTTAGATAATTTTTCCGTAAGGGGAAGGAAGATCTTTGTGATGGGTGATATGCTGGAGTTAGGGGATGCCGGCCGGGCTTTACATGCTCAAGCTATACGAGAGGCACTCAAGGCTGCGGATGTACTGATAACGGTAGGCGAGCTTACCCGGGCGTGTTTAAATAAAAACATCAGCGCGGAAAATAAGATATTCCATTGCGGCTCCGCGATGGAAGCCCGCAGGATTCTGTTGGAAAAAGTAGGCGTGGCCCCGGGAGATATCGTTCTAGTCAAGGGTTCCCGCAGGATGAAAATGGAAGAGGTCCTTAAAATCTAGATGTTCTATAATTTACTCTATCCGCTCCACGACATAATTTCTGCTTTTAATATCTTCCGCTACATAACTTTCCGCGCGGCCATGGCGGTCCTTACCAGCTTTATGATCAGTTTATTGCTCGGGCCGGTCATTATCAGGAAACTGAAGGCGTTAAAGGTCGGAGAAAGAATCAATAAAGGGGATAGCGTAAAACTTGATGACCTGCACCGCTCCAAAACCGATACTCCGACTATGGGCGGGTTGCTTATATTGGCGGCAGTAGTGGCCTCTACGCTTTTATGGGCTGACCTCTCCAGCAAGTATATCTGGGTGGTGCTTTTTAGCACCCTCTGGCTGGGGATAACCGGTTTTGCCGACGACTATTTGAAACAGATCAGGAATAAATCCAGGGGGTTGAGCGTCAGGGCAAAATTAATCAGCCAGATAATCTTGGGTCTGATTCTGGGTGTTATTTTCTTAATCAGTTTTCAGAATAGCCTGAGGCTAGATGTGCCGTTTATGAAGCATATCTCCCTGGATTTAGACGGCCTCTATATAATCTTTGTGATTTTAGTCGTAGCCGGTACGTCTAACGCGGTGAACCTGACCGATGGGCTGGATGGCCTGGCTATCGGCATTGTAGTTATGGTAGCCCTGGCTTTTAGTATTTTAAGCTATGTTTCAGGCAATATTAAATTAAGCGAATACCTGCTTGTTCCATATATTAAAGGCAGCGGAGAATTGACGGTTTTCTGCGCCAGTATTCTGGGCGCGGGTTTAGGTTTTTTATGGTTTAACTGTTATCCGGCGTCTATTTTTATGGGAGATGTCGGGGCATTAGCTTTGGGCGGGGCACTGGGGACAGTGGCGTTATTAATCCGCAAGGAATTACTTTTAGTTATTGTAGGCGGGATATTCGTCGTAGAGGCTTTATCCGTGATTTTACAAGTAGGCTCATTCCGGCTGACCCGGAAACGTATTTTTAAGATCGCGCCGCTTCACCATCACTTTCAGTTTCTTAACTGGTCGGAAAATAAAGTCATTGTCAGGTTCTGGATTATCGCAGCTCTCTTAGCCCTACTGACCATAGTGACTTTGAAGATCCGATAGTGGACAGACTATAGAGGGTAGCTAGTGGGTAGCATGTAGGGAAGACCTTCCTACTAGCTACTAACTGCTGCCTACTCTATTATTTGTAATCTATGAATAGAGGTTATTTTAAAGATAAAAATGTCCTCGTCGTGGGCCTTGCGCGCAGCGGGGTGGCCTCGGCAAATCTGCTTTATGATTTAGGCGCACACGTCTTTGTCACGGATAATCAGGATAATACAAACATCCGTCAGGCCTTAAGCCAGCTAAAATCAAAAGATATCCAAGTAGAGCTAGGCAGGCACTCGCGGGATTTTGTCAAAGGTAAAGATAACGTGGTTATTTCTCCCGGAGTCCCCAGTAGTGCCTTACCCGTTATCTGGGCTAAAGAAAACAATGTTCCCGTAATCAGCGAAGTGGAGTTGGCCTGGATTTTGTGTCCCGCGCAGGTTATTGCCGTAACCGGGACTAACGGTAAAACCACGGTTACGACTTTAATCGGGAAAGTACTCAGCGCCGCAGGCAAAAGAGTCTTTACCTGCGGTAATATCGGCCGGCCGTTTTGTGCAGAAGTAGAAAAAATACGGGAAGGAGATTTTGTAGTGTTGGAAGTAAGTTCTTTCCAGTTGGAGCATATAGCTACGTTTAAGCCTAAGATCTGCCTGTTCCTTAATTTAAGCCGTAATCATCTTGACCGTTATAAAGATATGGCGGAGTACCTTACGGCTAAAAAACGGGCGTTCCGAAACCAGTCCACTGCGGATTATGCGGTTTTAAATGATGATGATCCGGCTATTCGCTCTTTAGCCCAAGAGCTAAAATCAACGGTTGTCTATTTCCGCAAAGAGGAAGGCCTTAATCCGAATCAGTCAGCGGTCCTAAGCGTAGCTGCGCTACTCGGCATAAATAAAGATTTGGTGATGAAGGTCTTTGGGGAATTTAAAGGCGTCGAGCACCGCCTGGAAAATGTCCTTGAAATTAACGGAGTGCGGTTCATTAATGATTCCAAGTCTACGACTACCGAGGCCACTGTCTGGGCCTTAAATAATTTAAGCGGGCCATTGATTTTGATTGCCGGAGGAAGGGAAAAGGGGAATGCTTACGGCAAGGTCGTGGAATTGGCCGCCAAAAAAGTAAAGGCCGCTGTTCTTATCGGAGAGGCCAAGGGGAAAATAAAAAAAGTATTTTCCGGTTCGACCGCTATAGTTGAGGCGGCGACGCTGGAGGAGGCGGTAAAAAAAGCTTACCAGTTGGCCCTTCCGGGAGATTGCGTTTTATTCTCGCCGATGTGCAAGAGTTTTGATATGTTTTCTGACTACGAAGACAGGGGCAGGTCTTTTAAAGCTATAGTTTTTGAATTGGATAAGGTGAAGGTCTAAACATGGTCCGTAATATCAGGGTAAGTTTATTTACCGTAGTCGTGATCCTCATCTGCATCGGGGTAGTGATGATTTACAGCTCCTCCAGTATTTATGCCTGGGAGAAGTATAAGGACGGGTTTTTTTTCCTGAAGAGGCACTTTATTTTTATGCTTATGGGAGCAGCCCTGACTTTTTTCTTTATGAGCATTGATTACCGTAAGCTTAAGGTCTTTGCCCGGCCGTTGTTAATTATCTCCCTGATTTTACTGGTTTTGGTCCTTATCCCGGGATTGGGCAGAGAGGTATCGGGCGCGCGCAGATGGTTCAGGTTTAAATTCTTAAGTTTCCAGCCATCGGAGCTGGCTAATCTGGCTATCATTATCTATATGGCGGATTTTATCAGCCGCAAAGGAAACCTGATGAAAACTTTTTTTAAAGGGTTCCTGGCGCCGATGTGCGTTTTAGCCGTTTTTACTCTGCTCATTATGCTGCAGCCGGATTTAGGCAACACTATAGCCCTAAGCGCGGTAGTCCTGGTGATGCTTTTTGTATCCGGAGTACGCCCGGCCTATATTTTATCTTTGATTTTAGCCAGCCTGCCCGTATTGTACTTTTTGATATTTAGCGTGGCTTACCGCAAGGCGCGCCTCCTGGCATTTTTAAATCCTTGGGCGGACCCTAGAGGAAGCGGCTTCCAGATAATTCAGTCGCAGGTAGCCCTGGGTTCCGGCGGTTTATTCGGCGTAGGGCTGGGGCACTCCAAACAAAAGTTATTTTATCTTCCGGCAGCACATACGGATTTTATTTTTTCCATAATCGGTGAAGAGCTGGGGTTAATCGGCACCGTCGGCGTAATAATATTATTTATTATTTTTATTCAAAAGGGCATTAAGATAATGAAGAATGCCCCGGATAAATTCGGGTATTTTCTAGCCTTGGGCCTGGTGGCCATGATTGCTTTTCGGGTAGTGATTAATATCGGGGTTTCCTGCGGGGTTTTACCTACTAAGGGCCTGCCTTTGCCTTTTATCAGTTACGGCGGGTCTTCTTTTATTTTTGATATGATCTGCGTGGGGATACTGGTAAATATCGCGCGTACCGGAGAATACCCCTAATGAAAATTTTGGTAGTTGCCGGAGCTAGCGGCGGGCATATTTTTCCCGCATCCAGCTTTATCTGCGCCTTGCAGGATAAGCAGGAAGGAATAGAGCCGCTTTTGGTCCTGGCGTCCAGGAGCATTAAGGCCGGCATTGTGCTGGACAAATTTAAGGTAAAGTATATCTCTATTTCCGGGATCAGCCGGAGTATGGATATCCGTAATCTTATTGCCCTGGGTAAATTCCTTAAAGGTACCTGGGAAAGCTTGAAGATAATCGTTGAATTTAAGCCGGATATGGTCGTTGGTTTCGGGGGGTTAGACTCTATCCCTGGTTTATTTTTTGCTTGGCTTTTTAGAATCAAGACTTTAATCCACGAACAGAATGTTTTGCCCGGCCGCGCCAATAGCTTATTAGCCAAGTTTGTTGATCGGGTGGCCATTTCTTTTAGCGAAACAAAAAATTATCTGAATATAAACCCGGGGAAAATAGTAGTTACCGGTAATCCCCTGCGCCGGCAGTTGAAGCAGCTCGACCAGTCCCGGGCCTTGGATTTTTTTGGCCTGGATAAGGATAAGTTAACGCTCCTGGTAATGGGCGGAAGCCAGGGCAGCGAGCATCTTAATACGGAATTTCTCAGGGCAGCAGCGTTATTCAAGGATGTTTCAAAATTACAGGTTATCCACCTTGCGGGGGCAGGTTCTTACGCAGCGGTTAAGCAGGCCTATAGCAAAATAAGGATTACGGCCAAGGTTTTCGGTTTCTTCAGGGATATGGAACAAGCCTACAGCGCTGCGGATCTGGTTATCTCGCGTTCCGGAGCGACTACCGTAGCAGAGTTGATATTCTTTGGGAAGCCGGCAATAATTTTTCCTTATCCTTATGCCTATAGCCATCAGCTGGAGAATGCCAGGATATTAAAAGAAAAAGGCTGCGCAATGGTAATAAACGACGCCGAACCGGATAAGGACCTATTCAGGCAAACCCTGGAATCGTTTATCAATAATCCCGCAAAGATTGCAGCGATGCGTTCAGGATTTAAGGATTTAGCTAGGCCTGACGCGGCAAGTTTATTAGCCGAAGCGGCGTTGTCTCTTCATTAAAATGAAAAAACATTATCATCTTATCGGTATCGGCGGTATCGGCATGAGCGGCATCGCGCAGCTGCTTTTAGCTTACGGCTATAAAGTAAGCGGTTCAGACCTCCGGGAAAACCAAATTACCGCAGGCCTTAAGCAATCCGGGGCGCAAATCTTTTTAGGGCACAATGCCGGGAATATCCGGGGTGCGCATACCGTAATTTTTTCTTCGGCGATCAAAGAGGATAATCCTGAATTTATCGAGGCAAAGAAACAAGGCCTGCCTTTAGTGGTACGCGCCCAGGCCTTAGCCGAGCTTATGCAGGATAAAACCGTAATTACCGTTGCCGGCAGCCACGGCAAGACCACTACTACTTCTTTGGTTTCATATCTGTTACTTGAGGCCGGGCTCTTGCCTACCGTGGCCATAGGGGGAATCCTGAAAAACATAGATACTAATGCCTGTTTAGGCAACGGTAAATTCTTTGTGGCTGAGGCCGATGAATCCGACGGTTCTTTCCTGTATTATAAGCCGAAGTATTCTATTATTACCAACATTGACCGCGAACACCTGGATTACTATAAAAGTTTTGCAAAAGAGGTTGATGCCTTCAGACAATTTCTGGGCAGGACCGATGCTGCCGGATGTATTTTTTGTTCTTCCGACGATGCGCACCTGATGCGCATACTCAGAAGTTACCGGCAGAGATATGTTTTATTCGGGTTAAGCAAAATCAGCCAGGTCTATCCCAAAAATATAAAATTGGAGGGATTGGAGAGTGTATTTGACTGTTACTCTAAAGATAAATTTGTGGCCAGGTTTAACCTTGCTCTCGGCGGGGAGCATAATATATCCAATGCCCTGGCAGTGATTGCCCTGGGGATGGAATTAGGCATCGATCTAAAATTTATACAAAAGGCCCTCTCCGGGTATAAGGGCGCGCGCAGGCGCCTGGAGATAAAATTTAAGAGCGATAATTATACGCTTATCGATGATTACGCGCATCATCCGACCGAGATCCGGGCCACGCTCAAAGCCGTCGCCAATTTAAAAGCTAAAAGGTCTATCGCTATATTCCAGCCGCACCGCTATACGCGCACGCAGTTACTCCTGGATGAGTTTGCCCAAAGTTTTAACGCTCTAGACCAGCTGATTATTACTGATATATACGCAGCCAGCGAGCCGCCTATCCCGGGGGTGAATGCCCAGTTGCTCTGTGAAAAAATAAAGGAAGATAATCCGGGTAAAACTGTAAATTTTATGCCAAAAGAAAAAATCGTAGAGTATATTTTAGGGATATTAAAACCCGGTGACCAGGTAATCACCCTGGGTGCGGGGGACATAGCAAGGGTAAGCGATGAATTGGCCGAGAGGCTCCCAAGTAAAAGTTAGGCAGCCATTAAAGGACAAAACTACTTTTAAGATAGGCGGCCGCGCGCAGTTTTTTAGTGAACCCGGAAGCCTCCCTGAGCTTAGGTCTATCCTGGAGAGTGCTCAAAGAAAGAAAATACCTGTTTTTGTACTTGGCGCAGGGAGTAACCTCTTAATCAGCGATAGAGGGGTAAAAGGCTTAGTCTTAAAATTAAGTTCTGTATATTTCAGGAAGATAGTATTAAAGGGAAATTGCATTGAGGCGGGCAGCGGAGTTACTCTTAGCCAGCTTATCAAATTTGCGCAAACTAAGTCTCTGTCCGGCCTGGAATTCCTGGCGGGTATCCCCGGCACGCTTGGCGGGGCATTGGTCATGAATGCCGGATGCTGGGAAAGGACTTTAGGAGAACTGGTAAAAGGAGCAGGCGTGATGGATTATCGCGGTAGGATAAAAATCTTAGGCAAAAAGGAGATTAAGTTTAGTTACCGTAAATCCAGCCTGGGAAAATATATTGTTTTAAGCGCTCTCCTCAGGCTTAAAAAAAGCAGCCAGGCGCGAATCCAAAAAAATATAAAAAAATATCTTATGTTCCGCTATAAAGGCCAGGGCTTAAGCCGGCCTAATGCCGGGTGTATCTTCAGGAACCCGCCTCAACGCTATGCGGGCAAGCTTATTGAGATGTGCGGATTAAAAGGAAAGAAAAGGGGCCAGGCCTTTGTTTCAGAGCGCCACGCTAATTTTATCCTGAATCGCGGCAGGGCGAGCGCAAAAGATGTATTAGGGCTTATGCGGATAATCCAAAAGAAGGTTAAGGATGAATTTAAAATAACCTTACAGCCAGAGATAAAAATATGGGCCGGAAAGAAAAATTTGGCAGGATAGGCGTTTTAATGGCCGGTCCTTCTACGGAAAAGAAGATCTCTCTTAAATCCGGCCGGGCGGTCTGCGCGGCATTGAAAAAGGCCGGTTTTAATGTCGTGCCGATAGTGATTAAAACCGATAAGGCCAGGGACAATGTCCGTTTATTAAAGCTCAAGAGAATAGATTGCGCTTTTGTCGCCCTGCACGGGAGGTTTGGCGAAGACGGAGGGGTCCAGAAGATTTTGCGCAGCCTGAAAATTCCTTATACCGGTTCAGGGGTCAGGGCCAGCCATCTGGCCATGGATAAGGCCAGCTCGCGAAAAATATTCCAGAAATACGGATTAAAGGTGCCGCGGTTTGAGGTGTTCAGCCGGCCTGCCTACCGGGGTTTTCATTGCGCTAAACTAGGCTTGCCTTTAGTGGTTAAGCCGGCAGCGCACGGCTCGAGTATAGGCCTTTCTATCGTGGGTAAATTAGAAGATATCCCCGCGGCAATAGCCTTGGCCTTTAAATTTGATAAAAAAATAATTATTGAAGAATATATAAAAGGCAGGGAGCTTACCGTCGGGATTTTGGAAGAAAGGGCTATGCCGGTAATCGAAATTGTCCCCCGGCGCGCTTTTTTTGATTACCGGGCTAAATACCAAAAAGGCCTGACGCGCTATCGGGTCCCGGCTAAAATATCCCGGCGCCTTACCCGGCAGGTAAAGGAAGCGGCGTTATCCGCGCATAAACTCCTGGGCTGCAGCGGTTGTTCCAGGGTGGATATTATCCTGGATGAAAAAAACACGCCGTTTGTCCTGGAAGTAAATAGCATTCCGGGCTTGACCGCAACCAGCCTGCTGCCCAAGGCCGCTAAAAAATCAGGCATCAGCTTTACCGCGCTCTGCCTTAAATTAATCAAGTTGGCATATGAAAAAAAGAAAAGTTAATTTTCCTGTCAGGCTTTTAGTTTTCAGCTTGATAATTCTTCTTGCCTTGTTATTTATTCTAGGTTATATTTGGAGGGTCTTGTCCACGGCGGATTATTTTCGGGTCAGGGAGGTTATCGCGAATCAGGTTTCCCCGATCGATCTTTCTTACCTCAAGGGAAAAAATATTTTCGGCTTTTCCTTGGCGCAAGAATCGGAAAATATCGTCAGGTTCTGTCCGGATTGTTCGCGAGTCAGGCTGGCCAGGATTATACCCGACCGCATCTTCGTAGAGTTTGTTAAGCGCCGGCCGGTCGCTTTTATAAAATTCTACCGTTACTTTGCGGTTGACGCAGAAGGGGTTATTTTTTCCAGTTCCCGGCAGCCGCAAGATTCCGGCCTGCCTGACGGCCAGGCAGGCCTGCCAATAATCCTGGGGCTGGAAACTAAAATCTTCGGGCCTAAATCCGGGATGAGGTATAATAATAAGGAGCTCTCCCTCGCCCTGCTTATTCTTAAAGAGGCCGGAAAGAACCGCTTATTCCGTGATTATAGGATCCAGAAAATTAATGTAACGGGGGAAGATAATGTTACGATCCAAATACCTATTTTAAGGGGCCAGGATACTTACGCCAACTGGAAGGCTCCGGGTAAAAATGAATTTTTGGAGATTAAGATCGGGCAGGGTAATATCCGGGATAAGGTTGCGATTATCGCCGGCTTAATCAACCAGGAAAAACACCATCTGGAGAGTATAAATTATATAGACCTGAGATTCAAGGAACCGGTGATAAAATTTAAAGATGTTAAATAATTATATTTGTACGCTGGATATCGGCTCAAGCAAGATTTCCGCCTGCCTGGCGTATTTCAAAAAGAAGCGGCTGGCCAATATTTATTTTGAATCTTTGCCTGTTCAGGGCATGCGGGAAGGTTCAATCGTAGATTCCATCGGCTTAATCGGTTCGGTCACCAGGGCTCTGAAAAACCTGAAGGCTAAATCCGGGATAAATATTAAATTTATCTCGGTCAACATCTCCGGGCAGGATATTGTCACTAAGCACAGCCACGCCATTATCCCGCTTGCCGAAAGGGGGAATAAGGTAATCACTGTCTCGGATATGCAAAAGGTAAATGAGCAGGCGCGCGTTTTGGGCTCAAGCCTGGAAGAAGAAATAATCCACATGCTCCCTTTTAGTTACACGATAGATTCCAAGAACAATATTTCTAATCCCCTGGGGCTTTACAGCCACAGGCTGGAAGTAGAGTTATACCTGGTCTGCGGCAAGTTATCTTCAGTGCAGAACCTGGCCCGGGTGGTTAACCAGTCGGGATATGAAATAAAAGATTTATTTTTTTCAGGTCTGGCTACCAGCAAGGCGGTCTTTAGCCCCGGAGCCAGAAAGGGCTTAAATCTATTCTGCGATATAGGAGGAGATACGACCGAGCTACTGGTATTTGAAGGCGGCCTGCTTAAAGATATCCAGGTTTTGCCTTTCGGGGGGGATGATTTAACCCGGGAACTTTCCGATAGCTTAAAAATAAATTTTGATTTAGCCGAAGATATTAAGAGGTCATACGGCATTATTGCCGGTTTCAATGAAATCGGCGAGGATAAGGAGATCCTGGTCAAAAAAAGCGAATTCTATAAACCGATAAAACAAAAATTGGTAGCAGAGATTATTACTGCTGCGGCCAAGTCCATCTGCGTAAAGATAAAAGAGGCTGTTGAGAAGAAGGCCGCGCTTTATGAAATCAATAATTTTGTGGTCGTCGGCCGGACGGTTCTGGTAGAAGGCCTTATTGAGACCCTGGAGAATGTCCTGGGCGTAGCGGTAAAGCTGGGAAGGATTACTAATTTAGAGATAGTTTCCATGATCAAGGAAAATAGTGAGTTGTCCGGCCAGAAGTATTTAACCTACCTGACCTGCCTGGGGATGCTTTGCGAGGCGCTGGAGATTAAGCCCCCGGGAATTTTACCGCTGCACCAACCTGCCAAGAACCTTCTTCTCAAAGCTGTCAACAGAGTCAAGGAAGTATACCAGGAATATTTCTAACTGGCATAGGGATGGCATAGGGAAACGGTCCCTATACTCTTAGAAACGGTCCCCTGGGAAACGGTCCCTATACTCTTAGGGAAACGGTCCCTATACTGGTCTACCGACACATTTAAATATCACACCACGTTGCCTCACACCATTGTGCACCATTATTGACACATATCCCGCCTACACCAGTGGAAGGTATATCATAAGCATATACGGTCTCACCCAGACACGACCCGAAAGGACCAGGGGCATAGATATACCGCCAATTTGCGGAAGTGATGTTGGTAAAGTTGACAACAGTATCCCCGTCGACAACCACCGTAATGGGCCAGCTGTTGACAGAGGGATAAACGCCATTAATTGCATAATAAGCTAACAATGCTTGTCTTATAGCATCCATGTTAGCATAGACTGTATTTTTTTTGGCTTTAGCTACATTGGTAAAATAGCGGGGTATAGCGATCAGGGCGAGGATACCGATGATTACTACAACAATGATAAGCTCAATAAGAGTGAAACCATGTTTCTTTTGTGGTAGACTTTTTTTGTAGGTTTTTAGGGACATAAGGGTTGTTGTTGACATAGTAACATTAGTCTACCCCCCTCGTAATTGTCAAGTTTTTTGGAAAAAGGTATAAACTGGTAAGATAAATTAAGGCTGGTTTTAGACAGAAAGGATTTTACGCGAAAAATTAATCAGGGCCTTGCGGTAATCCTTGCGCATTTTTAGCGCTGTTATTACGCGTTCGGATTGCAGCAGCAGGTTTTTTATTTCGCCCCGGGCATAATCTAAACTGCCTGTAACGGTTAACACCTTACGGATCTTCAGCAGTTCTTTTTTTCCTGTTTTTTCCCCGGCGAATACTTTTTTTATCGCTGCTTTACCTTTCCTGTCGCAGTGATTGTAGGCATACCAGATAAGCAGTGTCCTTTTAGCTTCTTTAATGTCGGTAAGGTTGGATTTCCCTATTTTTTCCTTTGCGTCGAAGATTCCGCTGATATCGTCTTTGATCTGGAACGCGCATCCCAGGCACATCCCGTAGTCAAAAAGTTTTTTTATCTGGCTGCCTTTTGCTCCGGCCAGGACCGCCCCCATGGCCAGGGGGGCGGCAAAGGTATAGTTAGCGGTTTTATAAGCGTATATTTTATAGATATCCTTTTTAGTTATCTTCTCTATCGGTTTTGTGCCCAGGAGCAGTTCAATAAATTCGCCGCTTCCGGTATAGAGCGCTGCCGAGATAAGTTTCCTTAAGGCCAGTTCTTTGCGCTTGGGGTTTGCTCTTACTTCTAGGAACGCGTCCAGCGCCAAAGCATAGATCACGTCGCCGATAACAATAGCCAGGTCATTTCCCTTAAATTTAAGGTTTTTTGCGTGTTTTAAATATCTATTCAGTAATACGTGCATTGCCGGCTTACCCCGGCGCATAGCGGACTTATCGATTATATCGTCGTGAACAAGCATAAAATCATGCAGTAGCTCTAAGGATAAGGCGCTACGGTATAATCCGGGAGGCGCTTTCTTAGTAAACCCCAGATACCCGACGCAAAAGAGGATCGGCCTTATTCTTTTACCGCCGCGGGATAAGAATTCTTTTATCTTACTAAAGAGTACGGGGGAGAGCTTGTTTAGAGAGTAGTTGCGGTTTAGGTCGCGGATAAATAAGCTTAATTCCCGTTCAATCCGATTTTTCATTTTCAAAAACATAAAGTTATGTTAACATATACCTAAAGCTAAAGCAAATCAATTTCCTTGCTGTTGGGGCAGAAGAAACCGGTACAGGATAATGCTTAAGAATATCCTACGCGCATTAAGGTTACCGTTTATCAGTGTCAGCATCCTGCCGTTTATCCTCGGTTCGTTGATTATCCGAAAAAATTTCAATTACTTTGGTTTTTTAGCCGGCTTAGGCGCCGTTATCTTTACGCACCTGAGCGCTAACCTGATCAACGACTATTTTGATTCTGAGAGCGGGGCGGATTGGCAGGATAAAAAGTTCTACGGTTTGTTCGGCGGCTCAAAGCTTATCCAGGAAGGCCGGCTGGCCGCTAAATTCTATCTTTTGGCGGCATTGTTATGCGCAGGCCTGGCTGGCTTCTGCGTCATTATTCTGGCGGTGCTCCTTAAGAGCTGCTACGTTATTTTGATATACCTGTTGATTATTATTTTTAGCTGGCAATATACCGCCAGGCCTTTAAGTTTTTCCTATAATTACCTGGGAGAACTTTCTCTTTTTTTGCTGTTGGGCCCGGTGACAGTAATGGGAGGATATTTTATTCAGACCGGGATATTCCCGGATTTAAAGAGCTTCATCCTGTCGCTGCCTGCGGGATTTTTTAGCGCCGCTATCCTTTTTGTTAATGAAATACCGGATTTTCCCGGCGATAGCAAAACGGGTAAAAATAATCTGGTAAGTTTAGGCGGCCCTGAAAAAGCGTTTCGCTTCTACTATCTAATCGTTTTTTTAGGTTTCTGTGCAATTGGCTTAGGGGTGTACCTGGGATACTTAGGTTTTATTGCTCTTTTTTCTTTCGCGTTGATTTTTTTAGCCCTTAAGGCAGGTATGATCCTAAAAGGAAATTATGCCGACAAAACCAGGCTGATCCCTGCGTCCAGGCTGACCATAAGCATGCAGATGCTGGTGAGTAACATTTTAATCCTGGGGCTCCTATGAAAAAAATTGTCATTATCGGCGCGGGATTTGCCGGATTAGCTGCTCTCTCCAGGTTTTATAATTATCATAAGAGGCAGGGCCTGGAGATTACGCTTATCAATGCTAAACAGCAGTCCAGTTTCCTGCCTCTGCTTCCGGATTGCCTGGGCAGGGGTATTCGCCAAGAGTATTTGGTCCTGGACCTGGCAGCCTTAAGCCATAAAAAGAATTTTAATTTTATTAAAGATAAAGTAACTGCGCTTGAGCTGGCTAAAAAAGAGGTTTCCACTTCGGTTTTAACCCTAAACTACGATTTTCTGATTATCGCTAGCGGCTCAGAGACTAACTTTTACGGTAACGCTGAAATAGAGAAAAACGCTTTTAAGCTTGATGATGTGCAGGATGCCGCTTACCTGCGTCAGGCCCTGGATGAAAAAGATTATGACGCTTATCTGGTAGCCGGAGGGGGCTATACAGGGATAGAAGTGGCTACGAATCTAAGAGTTTATTTAAACAAAAGGAAAATCCATAAAAAGATAATTATCGTAGAACGTTCTTCCTCCATCCTGGGAGCTTTGCCGGAGTGGATGCAGGATTATGTTTTGGCTAATTTAAAAAAATCAGGGATAGAAGTATTCACCGATACGAGTATTGAAAAAGTTACAGGTTTTTCCCGGCCTATGCTGATTTGGGCCGCGGGAGTCAGAACCTGTGATTTTATTCAGGATTTAAAAGTTGAAAAAAATACCCAGGGTAGGATCAAGACAGACGCGTGCCTGCGGGTTAACGCTTCCTGCTTTGCGGCAGGCGACGCCGCGTATTTTTCCTATAAAAATAATTTTTTAAGAATGGCGGTGCAATTTGCTATAATGCAGGGTGGCTGCGCTGCGGAGAATATTATCCGGTCCCTTAACGGCAAGAATCTGCTAAGTTATAAGCCTGTAGATCTGGGGTTGATTATTCCTCTGGCGAATAATAAAGCCTGCGGTATAATCTTAGGGGTTCGTATGCAAGGCTGGCTACCTTTATTATTACATTATATTATGTGTATCTACCGTGCTTACGGTTTTAAAAATAAGTTAGGTATCCTGAAAGACCTGCTTGCAGGAAAATGAGCCCGGATTAATTCTGGATGCCTATATCCTGGGTTTATTTACGGGGAAGGAATAATGGCTAGCGTTTTAAATAAACATAATTTTATTGGGCGTTCGATAAGGGGCACTCTCTCCTTTTTCAGGGAGTCGGTTCTGTCGGAAGAACACGCCGCGCAGAGCGCTTTTTTACAATCACTGGACCCCCGGGTCAAGGCAGCCACTTTTTTATGGCTTTGCCTGACGGTGCTTATTGCGCGCAATATTTATTCCCTGATATTTTTATACGTATTTTGCCTGGTGCTTGTTTGGATTTCTAAAATTAACCTGGGGTTTTTCCTGAAAAGGACGTGGATATTTATCCCGCTCTTTTCGCTCTTTATTGCCCTACCGGCGTTATTTAGCTTTATCAGCCCGGGAGAAGCGCTTTTAAGTTTTAATTTTTTAGGGCTAAGGCTCGTTATTACGC
>Ga0265297_10003042_pt1 | contig 31627 bp, 23 predicted proteins | sample Munlanlwell13791_FD_192502 | JGI IMG/M metagenome (GOLD analysis project Ga0265297, IMG submission 192502) | Leachate microbial communities from a municipal landfill in Southern Ontario, Canada - Leachate well 137-91 | ecosystem: Engineered > Solid waste > Landfill > Unclassified | place...
AGGCGAAAGCTGGCTGGTGCCGGCGAGCGCTGGTTCGTTGCGTTGCGCTGCGTAGCTGACGAGCCGCTGCGTGATGAACTGGCGCAGAGCCTTCAGGGCCTTGTCTGTCCCGCCGCGAAGAGCCGCCACCGGCCGCGTCGAGCGGTCGAGAGGGAAGCCGTCGAGCAGATCATCGGTTGTCGATAGCGAACGCAGACCGCGCGTGACCTTCCAAACGACCCGCGGCTTTGGTTCTGCGTCCGGCGCGAAGAACTTCGGCAGCAGCGCATGGATGCGCGGCCGGATGGTGCGTGCCGCAAACTGTTCCTTCACGAGAAGCTTCGACGGCACGATGACATCGGCGTCCACCGTCCAGAACGGCACATGCAGCTTCCTCGCGAGTTCCTGCCGCCAGCGTTCCGGTTCGCGGAGCGGGTTCTCGTCGCCGACGACCAGCGACGCGCGCGCCTCCGTGCAAAACGCCGCGAGGTCGCTGTCGGGATGGCGGCGCAGCACAAAGCCGACGTTGCGTTTCGCGAGCCGTGCCGCCGTGTCGGTCAGCGCCTCGACCATGAATTGATAGTGCCGCCAGTTCGCGTTCGGATACGACACGAGCGCGAAAAACACGACGACCGGTTTGCCGAGAATGTTGGCGGCCTCGATGGCAGTGTCGAGCGCGGGATTATCCACCGCTCGTTGCGCGCGCTGCATCCAGTAAACCACACAACGACCCCCGGCGTCGGGTGTGCCACCGCGGCGAATGGTGACACGGGCGTCCTGAGCGAGGTTGTCGAACGTCATACACTCCGATCCACGATGTTCAAATCCAGGGACTTCGCGAGGCGCATGGCCCCGGCTGTTTCACAAATTTGCTCGGGGCGCTTGGCGCCGCACAAAGCCGCCGCCACGCCGGGACGCGAGATGGCCCACGCGATGGCCAACTGCGCCACTGAGCAACCGGAGCGCGCCGCGATCGCGCGCAGCCGCTCGACTTCGGCCAGATTCTTCGTCCACGCGTCACCCGTAAATAGCGGCGACTGGCGCCGCCAGTCGCCCTCCGGGAAAACGTGATCACGCATGAACTTGCCCGTCAACAGGCCCATCGCCAGCGGCTCGTAGGCCACAACGCCCACGTTGTGCGCGCGGCACCACGGCAGGATGTCTGCTTCAATCTCGCGCTGGAACCAGTTGTAACGAACCTGGCACGCGACGAAGGGACACTCGGCAGCGAAGGTTTCCATCTGCGCAACCGAGAGGTTTGAAACGCCCACGGCTTGTGTTTTTCCTTCGGCGAGCAGTTCGCGAAAGAGACGGGCGGATTCGGCGAGTGGCGCGTCGTCCGCCGGGGCGTGGAGGTAAAGCAGTTCGACTGCATCGGTTTCAAGACGCCGGAGGCTTTCCTCGAAGTGCCGGCGGAGCAGTTCGGGATTTCCGGTCCGCTTCAGCACGCCGTGCTCGTCCCAGTAAACACCCACCTTGGTCGCCAGCATGACTTGTGTGCGCCGGCCGCGGATCGCGCGGCCAATCAGCCGCTCGCTCTCGCCGTCGCGGCCGTAGGCGTAAGCCGTGTCGAGATGGTTCACGCCCGCATCGAGCGCAGCGTGGATCACCGCCATGGCCGTTTCCTCGGTGATCGCGCCGCTGGTGATTCCGGCGAGCGGCCAGCAGCCCAACGCCACAGGCGAGACAGCCAGTTCGGAGAGAGAGGTTGGTTTTGTCATGACTTACGGAGTCTTTCCATTTATCAGCCAGTCGAGGTTGAACCGCGCGAACACGGCAGCCTCGTAGGCGTGTTTGTCGCCAGTTTCGTAGAAGACGCCTATTGTGTCGTCGGGAAGGACAGCAACACAGGAGTAGGCACTCGGGCGTGGATCGAGCAAACGCGACACGGGCCAGGTCTGACCTTCATCGAAGCTCGCGCGCACGGTCATCTTCTTGCGTTTGACGCTGGCGGGATTGGAGAAAAGGATGACGCTCTTGTGGCCGTCACCGGGCCATGAGTAGCGGCGGATGCTGGCCTGGCAGATCGGTTCGACAAGCTCCGGCACATGGCGCTGGCCGGCCCACGTCGCGCCACCGTCGCCGCTGATGGCCTGCTGGCGCGCGCGCTGGGTCTTGTCGTAGTTGCGCATATTGAGCAGCAGGCGTCCGCCGGACAGTTCGACGACTTCGCATTCATTGACCTTGTCCTGCGGCGTGCGTCCGCCGAGCTTCCAGCTTTGGCCGTGGTCGTCGGAGTAAATGACGTGGGAATAATAACGGCCGGTGCCGGCCTCGATATGGTCGCAGGGGATGACGAGCCGGCCTTTGTACGGGCCGTGTTCCATTTGGATGCCCGCGCCGGGACCGGTGGCATACCACGTCCAGTTCGTCTGTTTTACATCGGCGGTGATCTCTTGTGCTTTCGCCCACGTGAGGCCGTCGTCGGTGGAACTCGTAACGAACACGCGGCGCGTGTCTCTGCTGGTCTGCGTGACGATCCCCGACTCGGGATCGTCGCCGCGGTTCCACGTCATCAGCAGCCAGATTGTGCCGGTGTCGCGATCCACGACGGGGCACGGGTTGCCGCACACGTTCGGGCCGTCGTCCCAGATCGTTTGCGCGGCGGACCACGTCGCTCCGTTGTCCGTGCTGCGCTTGACCTGCATGTCAATGTCGCCCGTGTCGCTGGGGCTGAACTTGCGGCCTTCCGTGAACGCCAGCAAGGAGCCGCGCCGGGTTACGAGCAACGCGGGAATGCGATAGGTGTGATAGCCGTCCACGCCGGAGACGAAGACGTTGGTCTTCGCGAGCAGGCCGGTAACCTCGGGCAACGTCGCGGCGGCTTTGATCGCGGCCTTCGTCGGCAGCGTTTCCAGGTCGGATTCCTTGATCGTGAGATGCAGCGCGCGTTTCCAGCGATGCGGCAGGAAGAGGTGCATCGTGCCATCGTCGGGGAACGCGTCGAGGTAGGAGCACTGGTAGTTGAACCACGCGTTTGGTTCGGTCTCCCCGAGCGCATTGGCCAGCACAAAACGCGGTTCGGTCCACGTCCCGCCGCCGTCGCGCGAGAGGCTGACCCAGAGTTCGCTGCGGTCCTTCATGCCTTCCATCTTCGCTGTGAGGCCGGTGTATTGTGTCTGCGCATGGCGGTTGTGGTGGAACGCGGCGAGAGTCTTGCCGTCGCTGAGATGGAACAGCATCGGCGGCGCGTCGGGATGAACAAGCGGTGTCGGCTTTGGCTCGGTCCAGGTCTTGCCGTCGTCGCTGCTGCGCGCGGCCCAGAGATGGCCCTCTGGTGTGCGAAACATCGCGAGCACCTTGCCGCCGCCGAGATTGATGGGGCGGCCTTCGTCCATGCGGTTGAAACCCGGCACGAACCAGCCGTTCGGCCGTTTGTCGGGCAACAGAGTCCAGGTCTTGCCGCGATCTTCCGAGCGCAGCAGAAACTGGCGCGTCAGCAGCGGCTTCACCGACCAGTCGCCCAGATGCGAGCCGAGGAGCCACGCGCCGCTGTCGGTCTCGCACATTCGCATCACGGACATGCCACGGAAGTCCGGATCGTTGACGGGCCGGATGAGTTGTACGTCGGACCACGTGCGCCCGTCGTCGTCGCTGAAGCGGAAGCCGATGGGCGCGTTTTCCTGCTGGCCCTTCGCCACGGAGAACTCTTGGAAGACCGGCTGCGTGCCGAAAGCATGGATGCGCTTTGTGCCGCGCGGAATCAGCGGCACGAAGCCGTGCTGGTTGTAATCAATATTGAACGCCGGTTTCAGTGCGCTCCACGTCCGGCCCTTGTCAGAGGATCGCATGGCCATCAGGTCGTTGATCTTGTTTGTCCTGCCGCCATAGTGATCGCCTTCGGGGAACATCAGCAGATAATCGCCGCGCGGCGTGAGGGTGGCGCGCGTCTCGAACAAGCGCGTCTTGCTTTCGTGGACAAGCTGGCCGTCCACCTGCGGCGCGGTGACGAGGCCGAGCGTCTTGCGGAAGACCAGAGTGCCTGGCGGATCCGTCGGATCAAACTTCGCGCCACCCACGCTGATCTCGGAGGCCGGGCCGGCCTTGGGCAACGCCACGTTCAATGCGGCGCGGTCCTCGACGAGATTGCCCGTCGCGGCGAAGTCATGGACGCGCATCGTCGCCCGCCACGGACGCAGGCCGAACACGCCGACGGGGCCGGTCTTGAACGGCAGCGTCACGATATCCTTGCCCGCGAGCCGCAGCGTGAGGTTCTTGCCGGCGCGAGTCACTTCCGCGACGACGGGCTGGCCGGGCGCAATGAGTCCTTCGGTCGAACCAACAGAACGCGAGCGCCCGAGGTCAGGTCCTTCGACGAACAGTTTCCCGCCGCGCCCATCGAAACCGAAATGATTCCTGCCAAAAACCAGCGAGGCGGCCGTGCCGTTGAGTTCCTTCAGGCTGAACCGCGCTGTGATCTTGAAGTCGCCCTCGCCAAGCACTTTCGCGGCATAGAGAAAGTTGCCGACGCCGGAGCACTCGATCCAGCCCTTGCCGCGTTGCCATTTGCGGCCTGCCTCGACGACGGCCAACGGCCGGCCTTGTTTGACAAACTGGACGGGTTCGGCGTTTGTGGCCGATTGGACCGGTGCTGCCGACAAAGCCAGCAGCAAGCCCACGACCGGCATCCATCCGTTACGCACGTTCATTCTGTCTCCTTCACTTCTCCCGGTTGTCGGCGATCGGCCGGTGACGCGGCACGCGCGCGCCAAAATCGCCGAGGAAGTTCCACATCGTCCGCTTGTTCAAATCCACCTCGGCCACGGCCACCGTGCCCCACTCTTTCGCTTGCGCAATTGGATCGCCGCTGCGGTCGAACACGGCAGAGATCATCCAGTTTCGCGAAACGTCCTCGTAGGTGCTGCTGACGAGATACACGTTGTTCTCGCAGGCGCGGGCGCGGGCCAGCAACGGGTTGCAACCCCAGACCGGCCACGCGATCACCTCCGCGCCGCGTTTGGCCAGTTCGCGCGCCGGCTCGGGGAAAAATCCATCATAGCAAATCATCATGCCGACTTTGCCGAAGCGTGTCTGGAACACCGGATAATCATCGCCCGGCGCGACGCCCGCCTCGACCTCCTCACGCGGCAGGCAGACCTTGCGATACTTGCCCACGAGCCGGCCGTCGGGGCCGATGAGCACCGCCGCGTTGTAAATCAGATGGCCGGCGCGCTCGTCGAGGCTGAAGACAATGTAGAAGTTGTGCTGCCGCGCCAACGCGCCGAAATACTCCGTGGACGGACCCGGCACCGGCTCAGCCACTTCCTCGGATTTCTTGTGGAGGTTCGCCGAGGGAGCGATCTCGCCCAGCACCACAAGATCGGCTTTTTGGCGCGCGGCCTCCGCAAGCAGTGGAGTGAAGAACCGCCAGTTGTCTTCGCGCGTCTTGCCGCCGCGTGGCACGAAATGAACCGTCGCGAGCCGGGCGACGCGCGGCGCTGGAGGAGCGACCTCGGCGAGCGAGACTTTGCTCCAGCGCACCTCGGCGTTGGCGGCCCACTGCAAATGCAGTTCGACCTTCGCCTGCGTCGCCTGCGAGGGCACGAGGTAAATGTCGGAGATTTCAGTCCAGCCGTCGGCGCGAGCCGGCTTCGTCGTGGGGAACTCCGCCGACGCCATCGGTTTGCTCTTGCTGACGAGATAACCGCTCACGGTTGGCTCATCGCTCGGCACTTGCCGGCCCGCGGCATTTTGCCACATCAAGCGCACGGCAACGCTGCGTCGCGGCAAGGCGACGTTCGTGGCGCGAAAGAATGCCTCAAAGCGCCAGTACTTGCCTCCGGTGACCGGGAAGGTTTTCGTCCAACAGCCGTCGAGTCCGTCGCGACCGTCGCTGCGAATGACCAGCGCGGGCTGTCCGTCGAGACCCGCCGCCGGCTCGCAGGCAAACTGCGGCGCGATTTCGTCGCGTGGCGCCGTCGTCGTCCAGCCGGCGGGAATCACCGGGGAGTCGGCGGCGTTGACGGACGCGGCGCCGGACAACACGAGGCAGGACAGAATGATCACAGGGAGTTTCATCGTTGGTTTCCTTATTATATTCATTCGCCGCTATTCAATCGGAATGCCGTGCACTGCGGCGGGGTTGGTGAAGAAGAATTCCTTCATCACAGCCGCCGCCGCGTCGAAATCATTGTGCAGTGGCGAATACCGGTCGGCGACAAGCTCCGCGAGAGCGTCGGCGACACCGAGACGCACGGAGACGTATTTCGCGGCGATCATTTCCACGAACCGCGCGTCGGTGAACCCGCAAGCGATGGACTTCAACGGCCCCATGCTGAGCTGGTCACGCACCATCCGCGCGATCTTGTGCCGGCGGAAATAGTGCCACCACGGCCCGGCGGAAACGTTGCCGACTTGTTTGGCGGCGTTGGCCATGTCGTTATAGAGCATCTCGTGGGCGGAGATGTATTCAAAGTGAACGTGTGGATAGCGTGCCCACACCGGATATTCATCCTGCGGCAGGTTCGGGATGTATTCCGGGAAGGACTGGATTTCCCGCGCCCAATCCATGAAATGTCGCGCGCCGCCACAGAGCTGGAGACAGACGCCGAACCGCGCGCCGGCGTCCTTGCGTTCCTTGCCGATGTCGTTGAGCGCTTCCAGCATCGCCTCGGCGACACACGTAATCACCTGCCGGCGGTTCTCACCGTCCAGTTGCGCCCGGTGATGGGCGAGCGCCCAGTCCACGACTGCCTTCGAATACGGCCGGCTGAACCGCCAGTCCTGCGCCTGAAAACCGTCCACATAAAGAATGCGGCTCTTCGGGTTGCTCTTCGGGCTGCGCAGGATTTTCCAGAAAAACTCGCGCGTCGCCTCCTGGAGCGCCGCCACGTTGCCAAGCTCGCGCTCGAAATACTCTTCGAGGTGGAGGATGTATTTCTCAGCCTCGAACTTGTGGCCCTGTGTGAACAGGCCGAAGTCGGTGGCGCGGTCGGGCCAGATCAGGCCGTTGAAATCGAACATGTTCCACGCCTCCGGATGCGTGCAATACGCGAGGTTCACGTCCCGTGGCCGGACCGGCGGCATCAGCGGCACCTTGTCACGGTTCTCAATGCTCGTCACGTAGGCGCGGACGTTGTGGTCCTTGAGGACTTTTTCGGCGAACCGCGGATCGTTTCGCTCGGCGGCGATGGCGTCGGCGACGATGTCGAGGTTCTTGGGATCAAGCGGATCCAGATTCTCCGGCACGCCGCGATAAAGCCGGAACATGTATCGGAGCCACCCGGCGTATTCGGAATAGCGGCTGTCGCGGAGCTGTTCCAACAGCACCTTGGCGGCGGCGCGGCGTTCCTTCTCGGTGTTGGACCCGATCCGCGCGATGGCGTCGTTGAGGTGGTTGTCCGCGCCTTCGACGATTTGCGCGAACCATGAGTAGAACAACCCGTGCGTCGCGTCGGTCATCGTGCGCCGCGCCAGCCGCCCGCGCCGGATGCCTTCCTCGACGACGCTGCGAGGCGGTTTGTTCACGGACGCCTGCGTGCCGGCGAGATTGCCCGCTGCGAGCTTCTTCGTGAAACCGGTGATGTCATCCTGGACGTGCGTGTGGGCGTCAATGACCGGCGTGGCCATCGCCAGTTCGTACAGCTTCTCGCGAACCTCGTTGATGTTCATGGTTGGGTCACTCGATGATTCTCAGCAATTGGGGTCGAGCCATTTCATCGCTTCGACAGCTCGCAGTGGGCAATCGCCCACACGCGCAGCTTGGGAACTGTAAACTCGACAAAACCGCCGTCAGTCCTGGCCGGCAACGCGGTATCGGGCTTGCCCGGCTCGCACAGCGTCATCGGCCCGGCGGTGGCGCCCTGGGGGAGACGAACGCGGACCTTCAAGTCTTTCTTTTCCACCAGCGTATCCGTGTCGAGGTCGCAATCGTAGTTGAGCAGATGGACGATCAGCCGGTTGCCACGCAGAACCGGGTTGATGGCCACGGTTGGGGGCGCGCTCGTCTCCAGCACCGGCGTCAGTCCCGACATCGCCTTTCTGAAAGCGGCTGCAATTCGCTTGAAATCATCGGTCTGTGAAATATCCGACGGTCCGCTCGGCGCGATCACGCAACGCAGCGAAGGCTTGCCGCTGCGCGTCACAGCCGCGTCGCGTTGGAATCCGTTCTGGTGCGGTTGCCACTCGCCCAACAGGTTCCGGTCATTGCCTTGTTCGCCGACAAACACATCGTCGAACCAGACCTGGCCCGTGCGCCGCCGGAAGAGCGCGAGCGCGTCCACGGTCTTCACCGGTTTGTCCACCTCGACAACGCCCTGGGCCAGTTGCCAGTCATGCGTGCCGCCCGCGAAGTTGGCCGTCTGCGCCCAAAGACTGGAACCGTCCTGGAAAGTGATGTCGAGGTAGATGGCGTAGTCACTGTCAGCCACGCCGCTCACGTGATCGGCTTTGCTCCAGCCGCGGAATGTGATGGCGCGCGGCGCGGTCTGGTTCAACGTGAGCCGTTGATGGGCGCCAGCTTCCGCTTTGATCTTCGCCCGCAACGCCCGCTGCAACGCTTCCGGCGCGTTGCCGATCCGGATCATCCGGCCGTCGAAATCGCCGTTGAGCGACGGCTGCGAGCATTGGCGATAGCGCTCATCGCGAACGGCGAGATCGCCGCTGACGATCACGCGACCGCCGTTGAGCGCGAACTGACGCACCGCCCCGGCTTGTTGCCGGGTCATGCACTCGGCGTTCGGCAGCACCAGCACCTTGTAACGGCTCAGCGTCGCAGCCAGTTCGTCATCGTTCCAGTAGTTCGGCGAGCCGAAGACCACGACGTCATAAGGGGTGCGCAGTCGCTCCAGCGCGTGACTCATGCCTTCCAAGTGTCCCGCCTGCCGTTGATAAAGTCTGTTGCCGGAGCCGAACTGCATCGCGCTGCATACCTTGTAAAGGAACGACGGCACCGAATAAACCAACGCCACATCCGCGCAACTGCGATGCACACGCGTCAGCAGGTCCTTGTGGGCGCGGGCAAACTGCGCGGAGGAGGCGATGGCCTCGCACACCTTCGGGGTTGGAGTCACGATTTGTGTGCCGGTCGCTTTCGACCAGAAATAGTTGTTGATGAGAAAATAGGGCGTTGCCTGGTTGGCGAAGCATTCAGCGACGAAGATTTCCGAACCGACGACCTGTTCCATCGAATGCTGGGTCGGGAATCCCCAGACCCAGACGGGCTTCGCGTGCCGGCCGGAGGCGCACTGGACTTTGTAGCCGAGTGTCAGCCGCGCAGCCGGATAAGCTCGCTGGGTCCATTGTTCGAGAAAGACGACGTCGTTGGGCTGCGACAGGAGCACGCTCGACCAGGCGTTCATGTTGGCGCAGCCTTGGTTGCCGCAGACCGGCATCGCGCGCACCGCCTTCGTTGCTGACACGATGTCGCGCCATGCGTCGAGATTCGATGCGAACTGGAAGTCTTCCCACGCGATGATGAGCGGATCGTCGAGCGCCGCCGCAATGCGGGCATTGCCCAGCAGCTTGCGATCGAGCACATAACGCGCGATGTCGAAATTATTCACATCGTTGACACCCAGCGCGCGCAACTCGTCGGCCGTGAAGCGCGAGGCGAGCAGCTTGCGCACACCGGCCTTGCACCCGCGGCAATAGCAGCCCGGCGCGGTGATGCCGACGGGCACGCCGATGTTGTCTTGCCGCACAACGGCGACGCCAGCGCGCCTGGCAAGACCGACTACACTGTCCTTCTGCAACTCGTGCCACTTGGGCGCATTGTGGCAGACGTTCCATCGCGTGCCGCCCTTGCCTTCCCCGCCCCACGCCAGATGCCGGATCGGGTTGCCGTGGATGTCCATCGCCACGCCGTGCTCCTCGTCCACGGCCCAGTCGGTGTGGAAGTGCCGCTCCCACTCCCTGCCCTTGGATTCGTATTCTTGATACTCGATGCCGCCGGCGATGACGCGGGGGAAGAAACGATGCGCGCTCAGCGCGCTCTTCTTCATTCCCTGGAAGACGCTCCACTCAGCCAGTTCCGGCTGAAAATCATTGAGCAGGCTCTCCAGCGTCGTGCCCGCCGGCAGCGAGTTGGTCTTCATCGGTCCGACCATCAGATTCGTCACGTCTTTGATCCAGTCGACCGGCTCCTCCGCGCACGAAACCGTTGGCAGCGACAACACGCCGCAAATGACGCCGAGGACTACAGACTTGGAAACATTGAGTCTCATGGCCGCGTCACCGGATGGATTCAAGCAGTTCGTCGTATTTCGAGATTCCTACCGCGCCGCCGACGTGGCGGATGCACGCAGCCGCGGTGGCAGCGCCGACTTTCGCAGCCGCTGCGTCGCTCAGACCGTTTGCGAGACCTGCGATGAAGCCAGCGTCGAAACAATCGCCCGCACCCGTGGTGTCCACAATTTCCGTCGCTACCGACGGCACACGAAGCATTCCCGTTTCGTTTGCCACCAGACAGCCGTCCTTGCCGAGTTTCAACACGACCCGGCTCGCGCCTTTTTCGCGCAACGTCCGTGCGATCTCCTCGGGCGTCAGGCCCGGATAGATGTGCAGCATGTCGTCGTAACTCGGCATCACCACATCGCAATGTGGCAGCGCGGCTTCGAAGATCGTCCGGTTCGGTCCGAGTCCGAAACACTCATCGAGCAGCGTGATGACGCCGCGCTTTTGCGCTTCGCCGAGCAGCTTCGGGGCGGCCGGGTCGAGTGCCGGCAGCACGAACATGTCCTGATAAAACAAAAACTCGCAGTCGCAGAGCGCGTTCAGATCCAGGTCGTTCGCTGAAAACGTCAGATTGCAGCCGGGCGTGTGGATGAAGGATCGATCACCGTCGGGATGAACGCCGACGAAAGTGAACGGCGTGGTTTCTTCTTTCGAGACACGGATATTTGCCACGCCGACGCCGCTCCTGGCGAGTTCCTGAAGCAGGAACGCGCCGTTCATGTCGCCGCCGACCTTCGAGAAAATCGCCGTGGAGACGCCGAGCTGCGCCAGCGCCGAGCCGGTGTTGGCCGCGCCGCCGCCGGGCAGGAACTTGATGGACTTGGTGTTGACCTGTGTCTTGATCTTCGGGACGGGATACTGCGGCAGCGGACCGCTCAGCGCATCCACCACCAACACGCCGATGCAGTGAACCTTGGCCATCGTGTTTTCCCTCAAAGAATCTTTCGAATCTGACTCGTTGGCACGACTAACATTGAAGTCAACTGTGCCCACCCATGTCATCGCGGGTGGGCGGTGGTTGAACTGACACGGTAGATCGATTTCGCAATGGTAGCATTCTAATGCAAAAAGTGACGATAACTCCCGCGAGAAACCACATCAAATTGCCCAGGACTCCGTAAAGGAAAACCACCGTGGGCAGCCATCCTCCCCAAGCTTCGAAGTGTGGACGAGCTGCATCAAGCAAAATGCCTATAGGATAATCCACGATGTAAAAACTTATGCACATCATTGCGAATCCGATACTGGAATCTGGATTACTACTGTGCTCGGAGAGCACTATCGCAAGACTCGTCAGAAACAGCAGCACTGTATGTGCAGTCACAAACAGAATCGGGACTTTCAGCCACTTCTTCATTTTATTCCCATGCCGTTCACCTCGCCTTGCCCGCCGCGCCAGTGAGCGTGATCCATCGCTCCGCGACCTTCGCAATCGCCGGCTTGGTCGCGCCCAGCAGGGTCGGCAGCCAGCCGGTCCGGCCGCCGGCGTGTTGTTCGGCGTAGGCGTCGCGGAAGGCTTTGCAGAGCTCGCTGGCGACGTTGACCTTCGCCATGCCAAGCGACACCGCTTTGCGGATGTATTCCGGCTGCGTGCCGGAACCGCCATGCAGCACCAGCGGCACGCCGATCGCGCGGCGGATTTTTTCCAACCGCTCGAAATCGAAGACCGGCAGCTTGGTGTAGATGCCATGCGCGTTGCCGATGGAGACGGCCAGGGCATCCACGCCGGTCAGTTCGGCATAGCGCACCGCTTCGGCGGGATCGGTGAGCGTGAAGCTTTTTCCGCCCTCGACGGTCGAGCTGTCCACTTTGCCGACGGAACCAATCTCGCCCTCGACGGTCACGCCTTTGGGATGCGCCTTGGCAACGACGGCCTTGAGCGCCGCGACGTTTTCGGCAAACGGTCGCGTGGAATAGTCGAGCATGACGGAGGTGTAGCCGGCTTCGAGGCAAGCCGCGACGATCTCCGGCGAGTCTCCGTGATCGAGATGCAGCGCGGCGGGAACGTTGTATTTCTCCGCGACCGCCCTCGATATGCGCCCCATCGTGTCCGGCGGATTCAGCGGGAACTCGCCGGGACCACTCATCAAAATCACCGGCGCCTCCAATTCCGTGGCCACCTGGAGAATCGTCTCGGTGACTTCCGCATTCCAAGCGCAGAAGGCCGGCACCGCGTAGCCGTTCTTCCAAGCCGGCAACAGTAATTCACTCATCGGCAGGAATTTCATCGTCGTGCACTGATGCTGCCAAAGCGGCGAGCTGAATACAAGTTACTCAGAGCGGCTGCCGGCATCCCGCCGGCAGCCTGTGTTTCTTCTCATTCGTCTCAACGGACTGCCAGCGCCAACAACGCGAGGATATAGGCGGGTTCCATGACCATGTTCAACGGCAGCCGCATCAACGGGCGGCGGCCACGCAGCGCCATGATGGCGATGATCGTCGCGACCATCACCCACCTGTCCACGTGGATATCCTTCGCGAGAAAGAGCGAGTAGTAGATGCCCGCGCCTGTTACCACGCCGCACGCCACGAACAACGCGACCGTCGCGCCGCTCATCGGCCGCGCCAGGGGATTCCGGACCTGGCTCCACACGAGCGCGAGCGACAACGCCGTATAAGCGGCGAAAAACATCGCGTGGCTGAAGACCTCTTTCCAGAACCAGAGGCTGTTCGCCAGGCGCGGCCCGCCGGCGCGGGTGAGAGCGATGATGGGTTCATGCACACCCATCGAAACGCTGAGCCAGCACACGGCCAGCACGAACAGCGTCAGCGGTCCCGCGGCATCGCGTCGTCCGCGTTCCAGCGTCCACACCACCAGGAATTGCAGCACCATCGACAACGGCGTGAAAATCCCCAACGACAACAGCTCGCGCCAGCGAACGAACTCGCCCATCGGCAGCGACGCGCGCGTGCCAACCCATGCGATGTTCAGCCCGGCCAGGAGAACCACGCCGGCTTGTGCGGCGATGAGCAGGCTCAGGACTCGCGGACAGCCTCCCGCGTCGGAGTTGTTCGGGTTCATGAATTCGGTTTTCCGCGCGGCTGCCCTTGATCGTTCCGTTACGGCTTCGCACCGGCGAAGTATTCGTGGAAGACCGTGGCAAGCTTCTCGCCGAAGGTCTGCCAGTGCCGGCCCGTGGCGCAGTCATTGAGGCCAGCGATGCGATTGCAGTTGAACTCCAACACCACCGCGTCAATGCCGAAGCGCTCCAGCCAACCGTCGCCCAGCGAGCCGGGGTTGCGGAACGTCGCCTTCGTGCTGCCCTCCGTGAACCACGTGTGCTGGCGCAGCAATTTCTCCAGATGTGTCATGCGTTCCAGGTATTGCTTCAGTTGCGGCACGTCCGGGCGGCTGATATGCAGATTGCCGCCGCCGTCATTGTGCAGTTCCATCGCCAGTTGCGGGCGCTTGCCCGCGGCGGTCATCTTTTCCAGCCACTTCTCCAACGCCGCGTTTTCCGGCGAGAGCTGCGGGTCGGCGGGCTTGTCCCAGTTGCGGTTGAGGTCCTTGCCCTGGAGATTGAACCGCGTCATGCCACGCGCGACACCGTCCTTGTTTGCGATTGGCATGACGTAGAGACAGAACTGTTGGAGAAACTTCTTCGCCTCCGCGTCGCCCTTCAAAAGACGGTGGATAAGTCCCTCGACGGCCCAGCTGCCGCCGGTTTCCCACGGATGCGCCCGCGCACGGATGAAGACCCGGTGCGGCGCGTTCTCGTCGCCGACGCGGACGATCTCCAGCTCGCGGCCTTGCACGGTTTTGCCGACGGGCGTGATTTCCACAAGCGGGTTGCTGCGGATGGATGCGAGCAAGCGGTCGAGGTCGGAGAGGCGGTAGGGTTCAATGCGCGCGACATAGAGCCGGGGGCCGGGCATCTCGACGGTGAGCCGCACGCGGTTCTCCGGCAGACTGTCCATCGGGACGACTTTCCAATCCCGGCCGTTTTCGGAAATGGACGCCGCTTTCATTTCTCTCGCAACGGAGCCGTGGCGGCCGTTCCAGACGTTGTCGAGGTTCTTGAACTCCAGCGTCAGCCTGGAGCCGGGCTTGGCGTGAAGCAGGAAATGGAAATGTCCGGCGGCCCGGTTGGGCGAATTGCGCTCATGGTCGTAGAGCAGATTCACGACAATCGTCCCATCGGCGGCGAACTCATACCAGAGAGGCGACGCGTTCTCGAAACTGGTGTCGATGAACTCCAAATCGGGCGCCTCCGCCGAAATGGCGGCGGTGGTTGTGAGCGCGAATGCGAGCAGCAGTTGGGGCAGTGTTTTCATGGTTCAGTGTTCTGCGGCGAGTGTGTAGCTGTAGAGGTGCGAGCCGTTCGCGAAGTAGATGCGTCCATCAAGGTAATCGCCTCCGCCGCCGACGTGGACGGGCGATTTTGCCAGCATCGTGATCTTGAAGGTGGCCGGGTCGAGCTGGGCGATGCCTTTCTGGAAAAGAACGTAATACCGGCCTTTGCCGTCGGTCACGAAGACGCGCGGACCTTGTTGCGAGGTCGTCGGCCCAAACTCGGCGGCGAGGTCTTGTTCGTGGACGACCTTGCGGGCGGCGGGATCGAAGACGAAGAACCGCTTCTGGTCGGCCACACCGAAGACGAGGCCGTTCGGGCCGGCGCAAAGATCGGTGTAGCCCTGCGCGCCGGGAAATACGGCAGCGTGCCAGTCGAGCTTCTTCGTGGTCATGTCCATGATGTAGAGATGCGCTTCGGTGGTTTTGCGCTCGCCGCCGGTGCCGGCGCTGGTGGTGGTACCGCCGAGCAATTTGCCGTTTGGCAACGCCGCGAGACTCATCGTCGAATGCTCCGGCAGAATCTGCTCGTGCGTCAGCAATACGCTTTGGCGCGTCTCACGGTCCCAGAACAGCAATCCACCACCGGTGTAGCCATAGCCGGGCGTGCCGGCGAGCACGAGGGTGCGGCCGTCGGGATGCGCGAGCAACGCGTGCGGGCGATTGATGGTGGGATGGCAGTCGGTCAGAAACAGCGGGTTGCAGCCGGGTTTGCCTTTCTTGCTGTCCACCCACGGTTGCGACGGATCCCACTCCAGCAGGAAACCGTGGCCGTAGCCGCCGAAGAAGAACCGCTCGCCTTGTCGCGCGACGGTGTTGAACTGGCCGTAGGCTTCGCAGTTGATCCATGAATCGGTCTTCGGGTTGAAGCTGAAGAACCGCATCGGGAACGCCGTGCCGCCACAGAGGGTGCCGTTGGGCGCGGCGGCCACGCCCATGACGTGCGCGCCTTCGCTGGTGTAGTCGAACTTCACCGTCTTCGACTTCCGCGTCTTCGGATCCTCCACAATCAAAATGTGCTCCAGCGTGCCACATCCCTTCAGGCGCCTGCCACTGGGGAACTCGCGATGAACCAAGCCCTGGCTGCCAGTGATGATCGTCCTGGGCTTCGGCTGGTGTTTGCCGATCTTGCGCGCCTCGCCTTTGTAAAACTCAAACCAGCCGTCGGTCGGGTTTCCAGGCGCGTGGCCATAGACCTTGCCGTCCGTCTCGCGATAGACCGGCGGGTAGCCTTTGACTCGTTCCTTCGCGGCGAAAAACGGTTTGGCCGTGGCGGTCTGTGGATCGTAAATGACGATCTGGCCGGCGGCGCTGCCGATGCTGACGTAAACCCAGCCGGCATCGTCCACCGCCACGCTGCGCGGGTATTGCGCCCAGTTCTCCTTGTTGATGTAACCGTGGTCCTTGAACTGGCGCGTTTGAGGGTTGAACGACACCAGTCCGCTGTTGGGATAACTCGCCGACCAGAGCGTGCCGTCGTCGGCTTCGGTCATGCTCATGGCCATCTGCGGCTTGGTGCGCTGCCAAAACGTGAACGCGCGCCTGGCCGGGTCGAATTCGGAGAAGTGACTGCCGAAGTGCGTGTAGTATTTGCCGGCGCGCGAGAGGACCGAGGCGAACGGCCCGTCGCCGCCCCACGGATAGGGCGTGGGGAACTGCTGGCTCTTGCCCGTCTCGGCGTCAACCATCAGCAACGCGTAACCGCCGCGGCAGTCGTAGAGCCACACGAGCACCGCGTCCCGTCCGTCGCCGTCCGCGGTGGCCACGATGCCACGATGATTGCTCACAGGGGTGGCGACACCGTGGTCGCGGAAACCGCCGCCCAGTTCTTTCGTGGCAGCGCTGGCTTGCAGGGCAAACGCGAGCGCGATGAGGATGAGCCTTGGCGTCTTCATGTGACCAATGGCTCGCGATGCTACCGCGCAGGACGCGACAACTCCACACAACTCTTGCGCCAATCACCTCGCCGTTCCGCCGACGTCCGTCCTTGTGTTTCAATCGCCGACGGAGGTAAATGGGCCGCGAGGAAGTGAAGACTCCATGAAGACAAGGACAATCCCGGTAAGTGCTTTGGCGATGGCGGTGGCTTGGATCCTGTGTGTGATGCCAGCGGCGGGCACGGCAGCAGAGTCGTTGCTCACTGTCGCGCAGGATGGCAGCGGGCAGTTTAACGGCGTCAATGAGAAGCCGATTCAAGCGGCGATTGATGCCGCGCGCCGCCAGGGCGGCGGCGAGATTGTCATCGAGGCCGGCGAGTATCTAATACGCAGCGGCCTGAGGATTGCTGGCGCGACCAACATGACCATCCGCGGCAAGCCGGGCGCGATATTGCGTCTGCCGCCGATGCCGAACGCGCTGATGATCGAAGCGGCGGCGATTGGCGCCAGCGCGCTGAGCGTGGACAATGTCGCCGGGTTCACTAACGGGATGCGGTTGCATTTCTGTGCGCCCGGAAAAACCAACCGGTTCACCGGCAAGCCAGATCCCTACTTCATTGCCAGACTGGCGCGCGTCGAATCGGACCGGCTGGTGCTGGCCGAGCCGCTGGCGTTTGCCGCGCCGGCAAAGACGCGGCTTTATCCCGAAGCCGAGCCGAACATCTTTCATGTCACCAAGTCCAGCGCCGGCATTGTCATCGAAGGCTTGACGCTCGAAGGTGGCCGGCGCGCCAGCGACCCCAAGATTTCCGGCCATGTTGTCCGGTGTGGCGTGCTGGCGGAGGGTGGTTACAGATACGAGAGCGGCCTGATCGGACTACCCGTGCGCGGACTGGTGGTGCGCCGCTGCATCATCCGCCAGTGCTTCGGGCGCGGCGTGGCGATGTATGCAGTCGCCGACGGTGTGGTCGAGGACTGTGTCATTGAAGACACGGTGGATGAGGCGATTGATCTCGACCATTTCGCAACCGGTTGCCGTGCGACCGGCAATCGCGTTGCCCGCTGTCGTGTGGGAGTGGAACTCAACGACGCCAACGATTGCCTCGTGCGAAGCAACCGGTTTGAGGCGTGCGATGCCGGCATCAACCTCTGGCGCTGGTGCCGACAACCGGAACTCAACGTCCGCAACCGCATCCTCGACAACCAGTTTCTCGACACGAGCCGGAGCGCAGTGGCAATCCAAACCGGCACTGCCTCGAACATCGTTTCCGGCAACCGTATCCGTGGTTGCGGCGGCATCGGTGTGTTTCTTGGCGGTTCTCACCAAACGCTGGCGAGCAATACCGTGTGCGCGGCGCGCGGCGTTTCCATTGCGGTCGCCGGCAGCGATAACGCGATCACCGATAATCATTGCAAGATGGCCACGGGAGCCGGCAAACGCGAAAGCGTCGCCATCCGCATTACAGGCGACCGCAATCGCGTAACGGGCAATGTCGTTCAACCCCCGCCCGGCGTTGCCGTTCAAGCCGTGCTGGATCGCGGGAAGGAAAACCAGGTCAGCGCGCCGTAAATTCTCTGTCGCGCGACCGGGCTATTGCGAGACGGCATCGGAAGGGACATCCGCGGACAGTTCAACAACCTTGCCGACGCTGCCGAGGTCGTTCTTCTGAAGTTTGATGCGGCGACTCTCGCTTCCCGACACTTCCAGCAACGTGCCGCCGGGCGCCTTCAGGGGCGAATCACTCAGCAGGATTCCTTTCGATTGGATCAGCCGGATCATCGCCGCCGCGCCGGGTGAGAATCGTGCGTCCAATCTGGCGAGCGTCACGTCTTCCGCATCGTCGCAGACAAACACATGGCGCAGGTCCGGCTGAGTGGTGCGCAACTGCACGTTGCGGAAGCTCAGGCCGCGCACGTGCCGGCAATAGAATCCCCAGGCCGGCAGCGTGCCGAACATTTTGGATTCCGGATAGCTCGCCGGCCGTTCCGGCACCGGTTTCGCGAGCGCGCCCTTGCCTTCGCCGCCCTCGAATCCGATCTGGATGTTCTCCAGCGTGACGTTGCGCACGGGATGGTCCGGCAGGCCGGTAATGGAGCAGCCGGTCGTTGAACAGCCGCGGGCAACGATGTTACGGAGCGCGACGTTTTGGAGCGTGCCGACGCCGGGTTTGGTTGTGGCCGGCTTGTAGATGCGGGCGCGGTTGCCGAGCCGCACGAAGATCGGCACGCTGACGCCCTCGATGTCGATGTCGCTGACGCTCACGCGGTCCATCCCGCCGCCGTCCACAATCTCCAATGCGATGCCGGCCAGTCCACGCTGGTTGCCGTAGATCACCTTCGAGCGTTTGGGCGAGCTGACGGAACACTTGCTGATCTTGATATTGATGAAGCCGCCGCCGGACTCGGTGCCCATCTTGAGACCGTTGCAGTGGCTGCTGACCTTGCAGTCGCTGATCGTCACGTTTTCGCAAGGCAGGTTCGAGGTGCTCTTGAGGCAGAGTCCATCGTCGTCGGAGTCAATGTTGCAGCCGGTGATGGTCACGTCGCGGCAACTATCCACGTCGAGGCCGTCGTTATTGAAGGTCACGTGGTTGAACACCGTGATCCCGCGCAACACAAGCCGGTCGCAGTTGCGATAGTGCTGCGCCCAACTGCCAGTGCCCACGATATGGATGCCCTCGACGAGCACGTCGCGGCAACCGCTGAAAAGGATCGCCTTCGGCCGCCTGCCTTTCGGATCGCGCCAGACGGAGCCGTTGCCGTCAATCCTGCCCGCGCCGCGGATGGCGATGCGCTCCAGTTTCTCGCCGACAATGAGGTCGTGCACCACGGGCGCGGCGGCGGGCGGATCGTCGCTTTTGCGGTGAAGGTAATCCACGCGGTTGGTGCTGCCGAGCAGCGTGCAGTCCGCGTCGAGTTGGAGCGTGACGCCGCTGCGCAGGAAGATCGTGCCCGACAGCCATGAACCTGCGGTCAGCCGCACGGTGCCGCCGCCGTCGCCGGCACATCGTTCGATGGCCTTTTGGATGGCTGCGGTGCAGAGCGTGGTTCCGTCTGGTTTGGCGCCGTAATCGCGAACGTCACAGACGGTGCCCGCCGCCCCGGCAACGGACGCGATACAAAGAAGTGTGAATGTGGAAAACAGTCGAGAGTTCATCATGGGTGTCTCAATGCAAATCTTCCGGCATCATCCCGCTGCATGGCAAGAACGTTCACTTCGACAACGCCGGCACCAGCAGCCGATCCGGCGCCTGCGACCAGTAGGGCGGGAGGTTGTCGCTCAACGCGATCGAGTAGTCTTCGAGTGTGCCCTTGGGTGCTCTTGATGGTGCCACTGACCATGCCTTGCCGTCCTGGCTTGGCGGGACTTTGATCTTGAGATCAACCTTCGGTGTTTCGGTCGTGCAGCCGGCGGCGGCTTCGTTGCCGGAGGGATCGAACACTGTGAGTTTCACTGTCTCGCCGGGGGCGGGTGATGTGAGCGTGACGGTGAAGGTCCTGGTCTTCGGCGGCACGTAGAACCAAAGCCGTCCGCTCTCGCCCAGCAACGCCAGTTCGCGGCCAAGGATGACGGCGTGATCGTTGTGCAACGTGACCCGTCCGGCGTTGCCGACGGTGCTCAAGACAAGGTTGCAGATGCCGTCCGATGGCACGGCAATTTCGAGTTCGCCCGTCTTGCCGGGTTCAATGTCGCCTTTCGCGAGCGGTTGCCGTTTGGCTGAATAAAGGTTCCAATGAGCTGGCTCAATGTGGGTCTTGCCGATTTTTCGGATTGCGATCGTGGCGCGGAATTTTTCCTTCGTGCCCAACGACGCGATCATGCCGAAGTTGCCGCGGAGCGAGACGGGCGCGGCACTGGCGGGTGCGACCGTATCAGCGACGGGTTTCAGTGGCTGGCCGTTGTAGGCGACTTCGCGGGCGCTTTTCGCATCAAACGCGCGCGATTCGACCCACGCGCAATAGGCGAGGTTGACGACGTTGTCGGCCTCGATCTGCTTGCGACATGCGCGCAGGTCAGACAGCGCCTCCTGAAGCGCCATGAAATCGCTATTGGCCCGCGCCCGGCTGACGGCGGCGCACTTCTCGGCGTGCGCGAGACCTTTCCCGAGGAACTCGACACGTGCAACGGCGATGGCATCGTCCTTTGCCGCCTTGGCCGCTTCGTCGAGCAGTTTCTGGCCGCGAGCAAAGGCGTCGGGTGTGAAACACTCGTGCGCCATGCGCGGGTAAGTGGCCCAGCTCGCCTTCAGCTTTTTCTCCGCGGCTTGGAACCGTTCACGGTTGCTGGTCGTGTAGTTTTCCCAGTAGTCGAAGTAAGCCTTCACCTTCTCCGCCGCTGGACCGAAGCCCGCGTAATATTCCGCCAGCACCTCATCCACTTTCTTGTCGAGGCGGCTCTGCCAGCGCGCGAAGAGATACGTCTGCGGCCCCTGCACCGCCCACATCGCGGTGAGCGAATCGAAGTCGGTCGCGATCATCCCGTTCCGGGCGTGATGGGCAAACTCGTCGGCGAACTGGCGCGTGTAGAGATAGGGCATGCAATAACCTTCGAGCGTGTAGTTCGGCCGCAGGAAGAGTTTGCAGCCGGTCTTCGCCCAACCCTGCCACATGGCGATGCACTGCTCGTGTTCCGTTGCGCTGCGCGGGAAGAACGCGTCGGGCACCAGCCCGATCCAAACATGGTCATTGAGCTTCTCGCGCACGGGCGGCGGCGCGTAGTTCACGTAGGCATAGCCGGTGACGATGACGTCGGGGTCGTGTTTCGCCGCCAGTTCCTGCACCGTGCGCCAGAAGCGCGTGTAACGGTCGGAGACGATGCCGTGTTTGCTGAAGCGCTCCGGGTAGAGCTTCTCATCGGGCCGCGGCGCGTCCCACGCCTTGCAGCGGTCGCACAGGCAGCGGCCGAACACGTCGTTCTCGCAGCCGTTGATGTTGGGCTTGTTGTCGGGACTGGCGGCGCACGCCTTCAGCCAGTTCTCGACGATCTGCGCGTGGAAACCGGGGTTGGAGACGCACATGCCGGTCCGGTCGCCGCGATTGCCGTATTGGGGGCCGCGTTTGCCATCGTCGAGGAGATTGAACCAGTCGGGGTGTTCCTTGCCATACCGCTCCCACCACGTCGTGAACGAATGGCCCCAGTTCATCTTCCGCGAATGGCCCATGCGCTGACGCCGGAGCCATTGCTGCTCGTCCGCCCGCGCTTTCTTCAACGCCTTGGGCGAGAATGTGTCTCCCCCTGCCGCACCGGGCCGGCCAGCCAGCGTGCTGCGCAAACGGCGGATGATGAGCTGCGGCGCGACTGTCTTGTCTGTGTCGGGAACCGTGATGTTCTTCATCGCGGGCACGTGCTCGCCGAGTTTCCCCGGCCAAAGCCATCGCACGCTCATCACGTTTTCCAGCACTTCATAGACGCCAAACAACGTCCCGGCCCACGTGTTCGGATCGAGCGGTCTGCCGTCGCTGTCGCGGCCCACGACCAGGAGCGCGTTGCCTGCTGTGCGCAAGCTGAACGAATCCGGCGACAGTTTCGCCGCTTCGATGCCGGCCTTCGATGCCGCAGCGGTCGGGCCGAGATAAATGCGGCCAGCGGGTTCCTTCGGCTCCTGACCCTCGCTAAACACGGCCAGCTTCGCGCCGGTCGCCTTCTCCACGTGATAGATCAACTCATCCGCCGCATACTGAACGACCCGCGACGGCGCGGCAGGGATGACGATGACTGCCCTGGCCTGGCCCTCGACGACGAGAGGCACATCGGCGTGGGTCGCAGGGAGTGGAAGCAGCAAGGCACAAAACAAGGAAACTTGATGGAGTTTCATATTCAATCCGATCTGGACGCTTGATTCCGACTGTCTGCTGTCAACTGCGGCAGCGTAGCTTGTTTCCATCTCCGGTGTCATGAACGAATTGCCACCGCCATTCCGCCTCAAAGGGGACATTCTCATGGAGTTCCGACATCGGCCAGCAGAAGACTTGCAACCGGCGGCCTGACATCCGAAACTGCTGCCGTGGCACTTTCACCTGACATCTTGAAAACCGTTGTTGCCGCCGCACTGGCCGAAGATATCGGCAGCGGCGACGTCACCACCGCCGCGACCATCCCCGAGGATGCGCGCGGCAATGCCTACATCCACGCCAAGGAACCGTGTGTTGTTTGCGGGTTGGAACTGGTGGCCGAAACGTTCCGGCAGATTGACCCGCGGCTGGTCGTGAAGCTTGCCGCCAGCGACGGCGACCGCGCGCAGCCAAAACAGCGCGTCGCCACCATCGCCGGCAGCGCTCGCTCCATCCTCACCGGCGAGCGCGTTGCGCTGAACTTCCTCCAGCGGCTCAGCGGCGTCGCGACGCTTACGCGCGCGTTCGTCGAGCGTGTCGCCGGCACCGGCGCCCAGATCCTCGATACGCGCAAGACCACGCCCGGCCTGCGCGCGCTGGAAAAATACGCCGTCACCGTCGGCGGGGGCGCCAACCACCGCAAGGGGCTCTACGACCAAATCCTCGTCAAGGACAACCACCTTGTCGTTCTCAAGCGTTACCATCCGCAGCCCGTCGCCGCCGCGGTTCGCGCCGCCAAACAAAACGCGCCGCGCATCGTCGCCGAGGTCGAGGTGAAGGACCTTGACGAACTCCAGCAGGCGCTTGACGGCGGCGCTTCGTGGATACTGCTCGACAACATGACCGACGAGGAAATGGCCGAGGCCGTCCGCATCACCGCCGGCCGCGCCAAGCTCGAAGCCAGCGGCGGCGTCAACCTCGACCGCGTTGCCGCCATCGCGCGCACCGACGTGGATTTCATCAGCGTCGGCGCGCTCACCCACAGCGTTCGCGCGGTGGATTTTTCGCTGGAGATTGAGGAGTGAGCGTTGACGCGCAGCTTCTCGCGGCCTTCCGCGCCGCCGATGACGGTTACATGACCGGACCGGAACTGAGTCATCGGCTCGGCGTCGCGCGCGCCACCGTGGGCCGGCACATTGAGGAACTGCGCTCGCTGGGTTTCGACATCCAGCACCAACCTTCGCTCGGCTACCGGCTCATCGCGTCGCCTGACATCCTGTTCGCCGAGGACATCCAGTATCGCCTCGGCAAAACCGTCATCGGCCGCCAGGTGCTGGTTTATGAGAGAACCGCCTCCACCAACGATCTCGTCGAGAGACTCGCGCTCGACGGCGCGGCCGAGGGCGTCGTCGTGTTTGCCGAGTCGCAGATGCGTGGCCGGGGCCGGATGGGCCGGTCGTGGGCCAGCCCCCGCGGCAAAGGTCTCTGGTTCTCGACACTGCTGCGGCCGAAGCTGCCGATGAGTTCCGTCGGACGGCTGACCATCGCGGCGTCGGTTGCCATCGCCCGCGCCATCCACGAACAGACAGGCTTGGCGGCGGAGATCAAGTGGCCCAACGATGTTTTCATCGGCGGCCGCAAATGTGCCGGTATTCTCGCGGAACTGCGAACCGAACTGGACGCGATCAAGTTCATCGTCCTCGGCATTGGCCTCGACGTGAACTGCGAAGCCGGCGATTTCCCGCCGGAGGTTGGCGGGATTGCCACATCACTGAAGATGGAACTTGCGCGGCAGGGGCGGGAACCGGTGTTGCGCGGCGATCTAGCCGTGGCGTTGCTGCGGGAGTTGGATCACACCTGCAAACTCGCCGGCGACGACAGCGGTTTCGATGACATTCGCCGGGAGTGGGCCCGGCTCAGTTCGACACTCGGCAAACGCGTGGCGCTGCAAATCGGCCCGCACCGGCTCGAGGGCTTCGCACAGGCGCTTGACGAGGACGGCTCGTTGCTGGTTCGCTGTGACAACGGCCGCATTGAGCACGTGGTCAGCGGCGATGTAATGATGGAGAAATGAATGATTTTGCTGGTTGATATCGGCAACACAAACGCGCATCTCGGCCTGGCGAACGAGAAGCGGGTCGTGCGCAGCTGGGAATTTCCGACGCGCGACGTAGCGCGACGGCCGCGGTTTATTCGCGCGAAAGTTGAAGGAGCGATTATCGGGTCGGTGGTGCCGGACGCCGTCGCACCAATCCGGCGCGCGATCCGGCGCGCTTATGGCGTGGAGCCTCTGCCGCTGTCGCTCGCGCTCGATCTCGGCATCGGCATGCGGTTTCCGCGTCCGGAGCAGATTGGCGCGGATCGGCTGGCAAACGCGGTGAGCCTCGCGCACCGTTACGGGGTGCCTGCCATCGGCGTTGCGTTCGGCACGGCGCTCGTGTTCGACGTCATCAACCACCGCGCAGAATATCTCGGTGGCGCGATCGCGCCGGGACTGGCGGCGATGACGGATTACCTGTATCAAAAGACGGCGCTGCTGCCGAAGCTCAGCCTGCGCGAACCGCGCCGCGCCATCGGCAAGAGCACCGTCGAGGCGATGGAAACCGGCGCGATCATCGGTTATCGCGGGTTGGTGCGAGAGATTCTGACGGCCGTCCGGCGCGAGATGTCTGGCAAACCGCCCGTGGTGGTTGGCACTGGCGCTTACGCGAAGCTGATTGCCGCCAAGCTGCCGGACATCGGTTGCGTGGACGAGAACTTGACGCTGGAAGGTTTGAGAATTGTTTACTTGAGGAACCACTGATGGCGACCAATCGCATTGATCAACGATTTGCGGAACTGCGCTCGCGCGGCCAAAAGGGCTTCGTCGCCTACATCACCGCCGGCGACCCGGACCTTGGCGCGACGCGGCGGCTGGCGCAGGCGTTCGAGCGCGCGGGCGTGGACGTGCTGGAGCTCGGCGTGCCGTTCAGCGACCCGCTCGCCGATGGCGTCGTCAACCAGCTCGCAGCCGAACGCGCGTTCAAGAGCGGCACGACGCTGCCGAAGATACTCGACGCGGTTCGCGCGTTGCGCGCCGACGGCTGCCGGCTGCCGATCGTGCTGTTCACTTATTTCAATCCCGTCCATCGCTACGGCATGGAGAAGTTCGTGCCCGACGCGGTGGCGGCCGGCGTGGACGGTCTGCTGGCGCTCGACCTGCCGGCGGAAGAAACGGAGCCGTGGCGCAGGCTGCTGGAAGCTTCGTCGTTGCATCAGATTCACCTCGTCGCGCCGACGACGACCGGGCCGCGCATCGCGGCCATCGCGAAACAGGCCGGTGGTTTCATCTACTACGTCAGCCGCGAAGGCGTCACCGGCATGCAACAGCAACTCGCGACCAACATCGGCGGCATGACCGCGAAGATTCACAAGCACACGCGCGTGCCGGTCGCGGTCGGTTTCGGCGTGTCCACGCCGGAGCAGGCGCGAGCCGTCGCGCAGCACGCCGAGGCGGTGGTGGTCGGCAGCGCGATCGTGGACCGCATCGCCAGGCTCGGCTCGGCGCCCGGCATGGTCGAGCAGGTGGGAGCGTTCGTGAAATCATTGGTGGACGCCATAAGACCATGAAGATGCTGGGAATTGATTACGGCCAGAGTCGTATTGGTGTTGCGGCGAGCGACGAAACGGGCACGCTGGCGCTTCCGCTGGAGCAAGTGGACGCCGAGCCGCTGGCGCGCGCCTGTGAACGCATTGCCGTATTGGCGCGCGAGCGCGACGTCGAGCGCATTGTAGTCGGGATGCCGCGGAACATGGACGGTTCCTACGGTCCGGCAGCGGAGAGCGTCCGCGCATTCATCGCGGTGTTGAAAAAAACTGTTTCACTTGAAATCGTCTCGTGGGACGAGAGGCTTTCGACGGCGCAGGCGGAGCGAACAATGCTGGAGGCCGACTACAGCCGCAAGCGCCGCCGTGCCCAGCGTGACGCGCTTGCCGCGCAGTTGATTTTGCAGAACTACCTCGACGCGCAATGCTGACGTACAAACTTACACTTGCCTATGACGGGACCGGCTACACCGGCTGGCAGATCCAGGCGAATGGCATCGCGGTGCAGGAGGTTGTAGAGCGCGCCATCGAGCGGATTTTCGGCGGAAAGGCGCGTGTTCACGGCAGTGGCCGGACTGACTCCGGCGTGCACGCGCTGGGGCAGGTGGCGCATTTCCAGATTCCGAGGGCGAAGGCGAAGATTCCATTGGCAAGGCTGCGCCGCGCGCTGAACGGCGCGCTGCCGCCGGATGTGCGCGTGTTGAAGGCGGAGCGGGCCGCCGCCGATTTCCACGCGCGGTTCGCGGCGCGCGAGAAGACGTATCGCTATCAGTTTTTTTGCGGCGAGGTCATGGATCCGTTCTCACAGCGGTGGGCGGCACACTGGCCACGTCCGCTGAATGTGACGGCTATGCGCCGTGCGGCGCGGGTGCTGAAGGGGCGGCACGATTTTGCGGCGTTCTCGGCAAACCCGCGGCGCAAACAGGAAAGCACGGTGCGGACGCTGAGGCGGCTGATCGTGGCACGGCGGGGCCAATGGGTGACGATCACGGCGACGGCGGACGGTTTTCTTTACAAGATGGTGCGCAGCCTCGCCGGCGCGTTGCTGAAGGTCGGCGCAGGCAAGCTGTCAGTCGCCGACATCGAACGCATCCTGGCGTCGAAGAAGCGGACGGCCTGGGTGGAAACAGCGCTGCCGCAGGGATTGTTCCTGGTGAAGGTGAAGTATTAGCCCGATGAACGTCGTCTTGATTGAGCCTGAGATTCCGCCGAACACGGGCAACATTGCGCGTCTGTGCATGGCGTCGAACACGACGCTGCATTTGGTGGAACCGTTCGGCTTTCGCATGGACGACGCGACCTTGAAGCGCGCGGGGATGGATTACTGGCATGAGGTGGATGTGCGCATCCACAAAAGCTTCGACGCGATACGGGCGGCAGCGCCGGCAGGGGCGGCGTTTTATTTTCTCACAACGCAATCGACGCGAAGCTACCTGGAGCCACGCTATCGCGAGAACGATTTTCTGGTGTTTGGCCGCGAGAGCATCGGCCTGCCGCCGGCGCTGCTGGCGGCGAACGAGCCGGCGTGCGTCCGCATCCCGATGTGGAACCCGCAAGCCCGCAGCCTGAATCTGGCCACGTCGGTGGCCATTGTGCTTTACGAGGCGTTGCGGCAGACGCGCGCCAGCAAAGCTTGACCGGGCAGGCTCGACCGATAGAATACGCCCTCCTTTTGTTCGTCTAAGGGCCACACTATGGAAACCAAATCACAACTGGATGCAACAATTGACCGGACGATTGCGTGGTTGCGTGGGCAACAACGGCCGGATGGCCATTGGTGTGCCGAGTTGGAGGGCGACACAATCCTGGAGTCGGAATACCTGATGTATCTGCACTGGCTCGGCAAGTTGTCGCCGGAGCCGCTGCGCAAGTGCGTGAACTACATCATCACCAAGCAATCGCCCGACGGCGGTTGGTGCATCTACCACGGTGGACCGCCGGATCTCAGCGCGTCGGTGAAAGCCTACTTGGTCTGCAAATGGGCGGGGCACTCAGCGGACGAGACGTTCATGCGCCGGGCGCGCGAGGCCATCCTCGCCAAGGGCGGCGCGTCGCGGGTGAACAGTTACACGCGCATCTTCCTGTGGCTGATCGGGCTTTACGATTTCGAACACGTCGCGGCCATTCCGGCCGAGTTGAACGCGATGCCGAAGTGGTTTTACTTCAACATCTACGACATGAGCGCGTGGTCGCGAACGATGATTGTGCCGCTGACGGTGCTCTACCACTACAAGCCGGTGCGGCCGTGGCGCGACCCGCATTGCATTGACGAGCTGTTCATCGGCGGGCCGGAGAAGGCGGACTATTCATTCCCGCGCGATCCGATCCTTTTTTCATGGAGGAACTTCTTCCTCGTCTTAAACTGGTGGTTGCGGTTTTGGGAGGGCATTCCGTTCAAACCGCTGCGCAATTACTCGCTGAAGCTCGCCGAGCAGTGGATGAAGCCGCGCGTCGCCGACGGCGGCAGCCTGGGCGCGATCTACCCCGCGATGATGAATGCCGTGCTGGCGTTGCGGGCGCTCGGCTACAAGGACGACGACCCCTTGATGAAGCACGCCGAGGAGAAACTCGAAGAGCTGCGGATCGAGGAAGGCGGCACCTTGCGGCTGCAGCCGTGCTTCTCGCCGATTTGGGACACGGCGTGGGTGATCGGCAATCTGCGCGCCGCGGGCGTGCCGGCGAATGATCCCGCGCTGGTGAAGGCGACGCAGTGGTTGCTGGACCGCGAGTTGAAATGCGAAGGCGACTGGAAGGTGAAGTGGCCCGACGCCAAACCCGCCGGCTGGCCGTTCGAGTATGCCAACAAGTTCTATCCGGATTTCGACGACACCGCGATCGTCATCCGCGTCATCCGCGACATCGAGGTGAAGGACACGCGCGAGCGCGACGCGGCGATCGAGCGCGCGATACAGTTCCAACTGGCGATGCAGAACCGCGACGGCGGCTGGGCCAGCTTTGACAAGGACAATACACACGAGGTCTTCACGAAGATTCCGTTCGCCGACCACAACGCCATGCTGGATCCGACCTCGCTTGACGTGACGGGCCGGATGCTGGAGACGTTCGGCGCGCTCGGTTGGGACATCTCGCGTGAGCCGGTCCAGCGCGCTCTTCATCTGGTGAAATCGCACCAAGAGCACGACGGTTGCTGGTTTGGCCGCTGGGGCGTCAACTACATCTACGGCACGTGGCAGATACTGATCGGCCTGGCGGCCATCGGCGAAGACATGCAGGCGCCTTACGTCCGGCGGGCTGTGAAATGGTTGATCGACCACCAACAATCCGACGGCGGCTGGGGTGAGAGCTGCGCGACCTATGACGACCCGTCGCTGCGCGGCACGGGCAAGACGACCGCGTCGCAGACGGCATGGGCCGTTCACGCGCTGGTCACCGTGGGCGAAGGAAACCATCCCGCTGTGCAGCGCGGCGTGGAATGGCTGCTGGCGCGGCAGAACCCGGATGGCACGTGGACCGAGAACGAATTTACCGGCACCGGTTTCCCGAAGGTTTTCTACCTGAAATACCACTGGTATCGAATTTACTTCCCATTGCTGGCGCTGGCGGCTTATCGTTCGCGGCACCGGCAGGCGGACGGCAAGTGACATGTGATCGCACCGTCGGTGTCGGCCGGAACTGAAGACGCGATGTGAGATTCTTGATGATGTATCGGCGCCTTGCCTTGGTGGCTGTGCTTCTCGCGGCACTGCTCCAAACCAGTTGCACGCTAGCCCCGACGCTCCTCGGCGTCGCGAAGCTATTGCTCATCAAGAACGATGCCCAGATTGGCCCACCGGTCTGGCAAATGGAGACGGAAATCCCGCGCACACCCGTGCCCACCCTGCCCGACTTGAGCACTGCTGACCCGCACAAGACGGTTGCAGATGCCCGCTGAGGCTACGGATTCGGTGGCGGACCCGAGGGGGCATTCTGCGCCGGCCGGAGTTGGATCGTGATTCCCTGGGTGTTTTGCTGCAAGCCTTGGAACATCTGCTGCATCTGGTTGCGAAACGACTCGTCTTCTCTCGCCTTCTGCCCGAACGCCGCCAGTGTGGGCGCGCCAATGGTCTGTTGCCTGCCGTTGGCATCGGTGTAGGAAAACTGGATCGAGACATTCTCCGGCCGCATGTTACTGCCAAAAATACCGCCGCGGCCTCCCGGCCCGCCGCCACCGCCCGGCTCGCCTTCCGGTCGCTCCAGCACGATTACGTAGATTTGCTTCGGCGTGCCCTTGCGGATCAACTCCAGCCTCGCCTGCGTGCCGAAGTTGCGTTTATTGATGATCTGTTGCAGGTCCTGCGGTGAGCTTACCGGCTGCCCGTCGACTCGCACAATGACGTCGAACCGCTCCAAGCCGGCCACCATGGCGGGACTTTCTTTCGTGACCATGAAAACGGCCAGTCCCTGGCCTTCCGGCAAGTTCGGCAACTGCGCGCGCACCATCTCCGGCACCGGCGCTGCCATTACGCCGATCCACTTTTCCGGCCCATTCTGTTTCGGCGAAGCGGATCGTATTTTTGATTGGACGGCAGTTTTCGGCGCGGCCGTTTCGGGCGGCTTGCTGCTCTCATCCGCCGCCTGCAACGGCGCCCCCAGCGCCACGATCAACAAGAACGAATTGAACGTCTTCATAACACTGTAGTTTGGCAGGAGAGATGCCACGACGCAACCCCGAAGCCCGGCGACGGTCTTTGGAGCGATAGACAAATCACGGGTCCCGCTCCATCCCGACGTGCCCGTCCACGCCGACACGATCCGGCCGTTTCTCAGTTCAGTCGTCCGCGATGGGCTTTTCCGGATCAATGCCGAGCCAGCACGCTGCTGCCACCAGGTAAAACACCGCGATCGAGTAGATCGGAGCGTTCCACGAATGCCAGACATCCAGACATTGGCCCACTGCCACGCTGCTGAGTGTGCCGCCCAGATTGCCGAACATGTTCATTGCTCCGCTGACCACACCCGCGTGCCGCTTGCCGATGTCCAGACAAACAGCCCACGATGGCGCCATCGCCAGCGCTGCCAGCGCGCCGGCCGTCACGAACATCGCCACCGCGCCGTGCGGCGACGCGGTCGCGATCACGCCGACGATTGCGCATGCGGCCAACGGCAACCCGGCCATCGCGGGCAGACGCCGGCCGACACGCGCGCCCCAACGCCGCCGCAGCACGTCGCTCAGCCAGCCGCCCGCCATTACGCCTGCGCCGATGCCAACCAGCGGCAACGCCGAGAGCCAGCCGGCTTGTTGGAGATTGAAATCACGCGCGCGTTGCAGATACGACGGCAGCCAGGTGAAGTAGAAATACCAGCCGTAGATCATGCTGAAATACATCACGCACAACAGCGCCAGACTGCGGCTCCGCAGCAGCCGCGCCCACGGCACGGCGGGATGCGTCTCGCCAGCGGGCTTCGGTTCCCCGATCAACGCACGTTCGGCGTCGTTCACGGAGCGGTGGCCATGCGGGTCATCGCGAAACCACCGGTACCACGCCACCGCCCACACCACGCCAACGAGACCGAAGATTTCGAAGCACCGCCGCCAACTCACCGCGCCGAGCAGCGTCACCACCAACGGTTGTGTGATCGCTCCGGCGAACGGCCCGATCATCACCACCGCGCCGAACGCGCGGCCGCGCATTCGCTCCGGCAGCCAGCGGGCATAGACGCACGAGATGCTCGGATAGGTTCCCGCCTCGCCCATGCCGAACAGCAGCCGCACGACGAACAACGAAGCGAATCCGCCGACCCAGCCCGTTGCCGCCGTCATCAGCGACCACCACAGCACAATCCGCGTCAGCATCAGCCGTGAACCGAACCGGTCCGCGAGCCAGCCGCTTGGCACCTCGAATAGCGCGTAGGCAAACGTGAACGCGCCGAACACCAACCCCATCTGTGCATCGCTCAGATGCAGGTCCGCCTTGATCGCCGTGGCCGACGTGGAAATACAGACGCGATC
>Ga0265297_10003043_pt1 | contig 31610 bp, 39 predicted proteins | sample Munlanlwell13791_FD_192502 | JGI IMG/M metagenome (GOLD analysis project Ga0265297, IMG submission 192502) | Leachate microbial communities from a municipal landfill in Southern Ontario, Canada - Leachate well 137-91 | ecosystem: Engineered > Solid waste > Landfill > Unclassified | place...
TACCCTTGGAGAGCTCTGACAACCTCGTTTCTGAGTGGATCGTCTATATCCAAGTGTCTGGATAAAGCTCCCCACTCGTTATAACTGGTTTGGCAATAACGATTTTGGGCGGAAAGTTTGACGAGTTCAAGAGCAATTTGTTTAAGGTATGGAGAATATACCTTGCCATTGAGAATCATCACCCACCCACCTTCATCGTAGGACGAACTTTCGTTAGCCATAAGATTAAGAATGAGAGTTTTGTCGTCAGAAGTTGACGAGGAATTTTTTTCCAAAAAAAGATAGGCCGTTAGTAGTTCAGAGAAAGACATATCTTCAATGTCCTTGGGGAATCCTAGTCTGACCATTGAAACCATCCTTTCTTAAATAAATTTAAACGACTTGGGAAAGAGCTAAATTTTAGTTGACAACGCTTGGGCTGTTTGTAAAATTTGGTCTATTTTATCATGTTTTTATATTTTCCAAAAATTGATAAAATAAAGATTGTGAATAATAAAAAAGAAACAATTAAAAAGTTGGGGAAAGTGGTGATTTTGGGTAGACCAAACACTGGTAAATCGAGTTTACTTAATGCGATTATGTCGCAAAAAGTAGCGATTACTTCCCCACTACCTCAGACAACCCGCAAAAACAGCCGGGTGGTTTACAGCGACGAAAGAGGGAAAATATTGTTTTCCGACACCCCTGGAGTTATGGGTAAAGTTGATGATTTGATGGGTAAAAGAATAAATATGGAAGCTCCAAAAGAACTGAATGGAGCTGATGTAATTATATGTTTGGTAGATATTTCTCGACCTAAAAATGAAGAAGAAAATAAAGTGATTGGTTTAGTTAGAAAATCAAAAGCTAAAAAAATTTTGGTATATAACAAAATGGATGTGGCTATAGGAAGCAAGGATCATTTGCCGGAATACAATTATTTAGAAGAAGAATTTGATCGAGTGATTCCGGTAAGTGCTATCAAAGAAAAAAATATTAAAGGTTTAATCAATTACATTTTTGAACTTTTGCCGGTTAAGAAAAATAAAGAATTAGAACAAAATATTGAATTGATGCAAGATATAAATAAGCCTAAAATTGGGATGAATTCAAAAGAATATATTGCTGAAATTATTAGAGAAAAAGCTTATTTGTTTTTGAGAGAAGAAGTCCCCTATTCAATAAACGTGGAGGTTGATAGTGTAGTAGACAAAAGAAAATTAATTCTGATTAAGGCTCGGATTTTGACCAATGCTGACAGATACAAAAAAATGATTATCGGAAAATCAGGTAAAAAAATAAAAGAGATTGGTTATAATGCCAGAAAAGAATTGGAATTGATGTCGCAAAGAAAGATTTTTTTGGAATTGACGGTAGAAGTTGATACACATTGGGCAGAAAGAGAAATCGAAAGATAGAAACGATTGACAGAAAATTTTATTTACTTTAGACTGAGTATGTTAATTTGTTTATTCTATATAAAATATGGCAAAATCAGGAAAATTTTTAGCAACATTATTTGGAATCGCTGCTGGAGCGATTGGTGGTTTGCTTTTGGCACCAAAATCAGGCAAAGAAACACGAGAAGATTTGAAAAAGTTAGTAATGAGACTAACTAAAGAAGTGGAAGGAACAGTAAAAAGTACTAAGGAAAAAGTAGAAGAAGTTTTTGGTCAAGCAACTGATCAAGCTATGGAAAAATATAAAGAAATAAAATCAACGGTGATGAATAAAGTGGCTGAAGTAAAAACCGCTGGAAAAGAAATTGATAAAGAAAAATATGTGGCAATTGTAGAAAAAGTAGTCGAGGAATATAAATCTGATCTAAATACCACTAAAAATGGAGCAATGAAATTGGTGGCACAACTTAAAAAAGATTGGGAAAAAATTAAAAAAGCTTTAGTTTAATTTCTTAGCAATAAGATCATTTAGTTTTTTGATACTTTCAGGATCAATGATGGAGGTAGTGATGTCGGCTTTTAGTGTCTTTTGAATTTTGGTGATTTGTTTTGGATCGAGAGTATCAAATTTGGTTAGAACAATAATTTCCGGTTTTTTGGCTAAAACAGAACTGTAGTTAGACAATTCTTGACGAACAGTTTGATAAGCTTTTAGAGGATCACTGTTTTCAGCAGAAACACAATGAACTAAAATTTCAGTTCGTTCGATATGTTTTAAAAATTTAAAACCTAAGCCCTTACCTTCGGCGGCACCCTCAATAAGTCCGGGAATATCGGCAATAATTAGACCGCCTTTGGTAACACCCAAATTTGGCTCGAGTGTAGTAAAGGAATAATTGGCAACTTTGGCATTGGCTGGGGTTAATTCATTTAATAAACTGGTTTTGCCGGCATTTGGCAAACCAATCAAGCCAATTTGAGCAATTAATTTTAGTTGTAAAAAAAGTTTTTTGGGTTCAGTTTTGAAACCTAATTCACGTTCTTGAGGAGTTTGATTGGTAGAAGATTTGAACAAAAAATTTCCTTTTCCACCACTACCGCCACGAGCCATGATAACTTTTTCTCCAATCTTGGTTATTTCTATTGAAGAACCATTGTCATAAAAAGCGACAGTACCAACTGGAACTTGAATGACTAAATCTTCACCGTCTTTACCAGTACGATTGTTACGTTCACCATTGCCACCATTTTCGGCAGCATAAACTTTGGCATGACGAAATTGATTTAGTTTACTAATATCAGAAACACCTTCGAAAAATACTGAGCCGCCTTTGCCACCACGTCCCCCATCTGGGCCACCTTTGGGTCGGAAAGCGTCATTGTAGAAATGGACAATACCATTTCCTCCATCGCCACCCTTGATAGTAATGCGGACTTCGTCAATTAACATAAGAGTATTATACAGTAAAATCCCTCTATCCCTTCGGGATATCTCCCTTTGATGAAAGGGAGAAGTTATTCATTAAAAATGATTAATTTGTTATCGAATTATTCAGACTCTTTCTCTTGGAATAACTTCAGTAACGTTTTCACCAACTTGATCTCCAGTTAAAATTGTTCGCTGTTTTTCTGAATTTAATTTAAATCTTAAACCTGCAATGGCCTGTTTTAAAAGAGCTCCACGAGATCCTAAATTCTCAATTGCACTGGCAGTATTTGCTTGATCAAACAGATCAACAACATTAGTAGCTAATGACTCTAAATCTATTCCGATTATATCTTCACTGTTTTCTTTATTACTCATTTTTAATAAAAAATATTAATTGGCAATAATATATCACAATTTAATTTAGGTATTATTGGTGGCGAGTTGACCACAGGCGGCGGAAAAGTTTTGACCGAAAGATCGGCGAAGTGAATATTCTACTTCCAACTGATTTAGATAACTCATAAAAAGTTTTTGTTGGTCTTTGGTGGCCGAAGTTAAACCATCAGTAACAGGGTTGAGAGGAATTAGATTAACAAAAAATAAACGATGAGAGTGAATAAAAGCGGCTAATTTTTGGGCGTCTGCTTGAGAAGTATTTTGGCTGGTCATGGCATATTCAAAAAATAGCTGACGATTGGTTTTGTTGACATAATAAAGACAGGCTTTTTTTAGTTCGTTTAAATCAAATTGTTTGGCAATTGGCATAATGGACTCCCTAAACTTTTGATCGGCAGAATGAAGGGAAATGGCGAGGTTAATTTGAGTATCTAAATTGGCAAAGCCAATAATTTTGTCGGCTACGCCAGCAGTAGAAATACTAATCTTTCGAGCACCGATATTTAAGCCATCACGAGAGTTAATAATTTTTAGAGCAGAGATAAGATTATCCCAATTGAGAAAAGGCTCACCCATACCCATAAAAACAACACGACCGATAAATTTTGGATAAATTTTTTGATTCCAAAAAAGAATTTGATCAATAATTTCATCAACAGTTAAATTTCGAATAAAACCCATCTTGCCGGTAGCACAAAATTTGCAATTAAGAGGACAGCCGACTTGACTGGAAACACAAGCAGTAAGCCAGTCTTCATAATCCATTAGAACTGATTCAATCTTTTGGCCATCAGCTAATTTTAGTAAGGCTTTTTGAGTTGATTCATCACCAACTATTTTTTCTTCGGAAACTGACAGTAGAGAAAAATTTTGAGATAAGGAAGCCCTTAAATCTTTTGACAGATCAGTCATCTGATCAAAATTTAGATAACGGCCGGAAAAATAGCTTTTGACAATTTGACGATAACGGAAATCAGGTAAATTTTGCTGTTTTAAAAAATCTTTTAATAGATTTAGATCCATTGATTATGCCTTATTGATGGCATTTAGATAATCTTGTTTTTGACGGAAGCCAACAATAGTGTCGATTATTTTACCATCTTTAAATAAAATCACGGTTGGAATGCCAGAAACATTGTATTTGGCAGAAATATCTTGGGCTTCATCGACATCAATTTTGACAACTTTAACTTTGTCTTTTGACTCGATAGAAATTTCTTCAATAATTGGAGCTAACATTTGACAAGGGCCACACCAAGTGGCACCAAAATCAACTAAAACTAAACCTTTGTAATCTAAAACTTCTTTTTGAAAATCGGATTGTTTGATATCTTGAGTCATAAATTATGATAAATAATTATTTGGCTTTGACTAATTTGGCGGTATAAATAATTTTTCTGACAACACCATCTGGCCCTTCGATTTGATTTGTTCCAGAAACAGAAACATATTGAGCTAAATAATCGGAAAGGGCGGTTTTGATTTCTCGAAGTTGAGTTTGGGTCTCTTTGAGTTTTTCCATGGTCGATTGAGCGGCGGGAACATTGAGAGCTTTTTGGCGAGCAATTGTTTTTAATTTTGCCTGTTTTTTGGCTTCTTTTTCAACTTCTTGATATTCTTGGTCGTTTTCTAAAATTTCGTCAAGCATGGCCTTGTGTTCTTTGACTTCATAAGTCAGATCGTTGAGACGAGACGAAGCACTATTAATGAGTGATTCAATGTTGACGATATTTTGAGCTTGATTTTCTTCTGCCATATTTTTAACTTTATCAATCATGAAACTCTTCTTCAAGAGACAAAAGTTCTTTGACCGAGTTTAATCTAACAAGTTTCATTCTGAGTGATTTTGCATCGGGAAAATTGGTAGTGTAAAGAAGAAAATGTTTACGAAGGCTATCGAAACAACGATGAGGAAAGACCTGACTAAAAATTTGGGCATGCAAAAGCATAGCAGAAAATTTTTCCTTAGGAGTGGCAATATGATTAGAAAAACACCAGGGATTACCACCAGCGGCTCGACCAATTAAAATTCCATCAACACCGTATTTTTGACAATATTCAATACCTTGCTGACGAGTTTGAATATCACCGTTGCCAAAAATTTTAGTGTTAGTATTTTTGGCAAGTTTAGCCACTTTTTTAATTTCATTCCAATCGGCTTGACCAGCATAAGCTTGTTTGAGGGTACGGCCATGAATGGTAATAAAATCTAAATTTTGAGCCAATAAAATTGGAATCCAGGTTTCAATAATAGAATGAGTGATACCAAGCCGAGTTTTGACGGAAAGAGTTGGTTTAATATTATTTTTTTTAGTATTTGAATATTTTTGATTGTGTTTAATAACTTCTAAAGTTTTTTTGTTTAAACTAATATCAGTGATTTTTACTTTGCCAGAAAACCAATCACCAATCCCCTGTCGAACTGATTTGATAATTTCAACTGCTAAATCAGGTTTCCCAATGAGAGCAGCCCCTGACCCATGTTGAGTTACGGTTTTGGCAGGACAACCCATATTAATGTCGACACCATCAAAACCAAGCTCACATAAAATTATGGCTGATTTATAAAAACTTTCGGGGTCTTTGCCAAATAATTGGCCGATTATAGGACGTTCTTCGGGTGAAAATAATAAAGTGTCATAAAGCTTGATACCACCACGACTAATACCTTCGGCGCTAACAAATTCAGTAAATATTAAATCTGGTTTGGCGATTTGAGTCTGAACCAAACGAAAAGCTTCGTCGGTGATACCATCCATAGGAGAAAGACCGATGATATTTTTTTGATCTAAAAAATTCATGAAAATTATTTCTTCTTGGTTTTGGCGGCAAATTTGGCACCCATGCGAGAACCAAAATTACGCTGCTTGAAAACACTTGATCTAACATGAAGTGGAGAACTAGATTTGTATTCTGGTTTTTGACCTGGTTTGGCAATAAATCTTTTTCTGGGTGAAAAATTTTCGGGGAAAAATTTGGGAATATATTCCCCGGTAGTATTTCTATTTAAAGATTTGCCAACTGAATTGAAAACTGGTTTACCACCTTTGTATTCGCGATTGGCAAAAGATCTTTTTTTCTGTTCATATTCACGAGAATCACTGTCTGGATGAGGTAAAAAATTGGGAGTTTGACGGCGATTTGGATGCCTTTCTAGAGCCTCTTGATGACGGGCTTGGCCTTCGGGGGTTAAAAATGGATCAGGAGCAGCATAATCGACAATAATGGTTCGATCGCCAATTAAAAAATTATGATATTTTTGTTTAGCGCGGATAGCATCATCAATATTTTCGTATTCAACATAACCAAGACCACGACTTTTGCCCCATTTATTGTGCATAATTCTAACAGAAACGATTTTTCCTTCGGAAATAAAAAGACTCAAAAGTTCACCTTCGGTAAAGCGATAAGGAAGACTACCAACAAATAAACGTTTGGAGACAGGTTTGTTTTCGATCATAGATATGAGTTATTATAACTCATGATCAATTACGAAGCTTTAATTTTGGGTGATTTGGGGACTAATTGTTATTTGGTGTGGGATGAAAAAACCAAAGACGGAGTGGTAATAGATCCAGGTGATGATGGAGTGGAAATTTCAGAAGAAATACAAAATAGACAAATAAATTTAGTCGGGATACTTTTGACTCATGGTCATTTTGACCATACTTTGGGAGCTTTGGACCTTAAATTAATTTATAAGGCACCAATTTATATTCATAATAAAGATGTATTTTTGCTCTATAGACAGGACGAAACTGCTAAACATTTTTTGAAAAGAGACACTAAAATCCCAAATATTGTGAAAATTGATAAAGATTTGGAAAAAATAAAAGAAATTAAAATAGGTAGAGAAAAACTAGAAGTTATAGAAACTCCAGGTCATACTCCAGGGTCAGTATGTTTTTATTCTAAAAAAAATAAACTTCTTTTCTCTGGAGACACTTTGTTTGCTGACGATAGAGGAAGAACTGATTTTACCTATGGTTCGACTAAAAAAATATTTGAAAGTTTAAAAAAATTGATGGAATTGCCAGATGATACTTTAGTTTTGCCGGGACACGAGGAAACAACGACAATTGAGAGAGAAAAGCCAAGATATAAATTTAATTAGATTTAAGATTGTTGATAGTCTCGTCAAAATTTTTGATATGGTCTTGTTTAATACTTTCCAAAAGTTCCACTAAAAGACCATTGATATAATCTTTGACGCCCTCAGATTGTTCTGGAGTTAGTTCTAATTGTTCGATAAGTTGTTCTATAGTTTGCATTGGCTTAAATTATAACATTTATCGTATAATAAGTGGCTTTAGTACCCCATCGTCTAATGGTAGGACACTACGCTCTGAACGTAGGAATTGTGGTTCGAATCCATGTGGGGTAACAGTTGTTTTGAAAATTTTGGTAAAAAAAAGGCGGGCGCGGATTGTGATTGAAAATGAGTATTTGTGATGGACGAGAAACGTCGTACCTACAACGCTTCGCGCTACTCATTATTCAAAAACTTATATCCGGCCCGCTAAGAAGCGATCCGCTACACAATGGCTTAGCCAGAGGTGTTTGGGATGGTAGGCACGAGAAACATCACGTTTCCCACTTTACACAGATTTTGTGCTCCGATTGCGTCGTATGAAATTGGCCTAAGGCGGTTCGAACCAAAGACGATACTTGGTGTTCATCGAAATTCTCCGACTTTTTTGGTTGCTAGTCGTGATTCCTTAGTTACACCGGTCGACAATGGAGTCGAGTTTCTTGTGTCTCACGTCTGGACTGTGAACTTCTTCGTGACTACATCGAATGTTTTTATTCTGAAGGCATTCTCCTTTCTAAGGTGCACACCTTGCGCGGTGAAGGTCGACTTTGTTACTACATGACACTTTTGTCATAAGTACTTGGTAAGTAAGGATAAACCTAGAACTAAAAATAAAGAAGGGGGTAAATACATCATAATTGTAACTTTTGATAAAATAGTTCATATGAAAATTGTTGTATTAGGAAATGGAAGCTGGGGGCCAGCTTTGGCTTCCGTGTTAACGGATAATAAAAATGAAGTTAGTATTTGGGATGAAAAAAATAAAATAGAAAAGGCTGATGCTTATATAAACTGTTTGCCGGTACAATTTTTGAGAGATCTTTTGAAAATCGCTAAAATTGAGGATAACGAAAACATTTTGTTTGTAAATGGAAGCAAAGGAATTGAAAAAGATACTTACAAATTACCAAACGAAATAATCCGAGAAGTGATTGGAGATAAAATTGATTACTTTTGTTTGATTGGTCCAAGTTTTGCTTCGGAAGTAGTAGCGAAAATGCCCACAAAAGTAAACATTGGGTATGAAAAAGAAGTACATAAGGAAATTATCAAAAATATTTTTGAAACAGATTATTTTAAAGTTAAATTGATTCAAGGGATAAAAGATTTGGAGTTGTCGGGGGCGTTGAAAAATGTTTATGCAATAGGTTGTGGTTTGGCTGACGGTTTGGGTTATAAATGGAATACCAGGGCATGGCTGATTTCAATAGCAATAGATGAAATTGGTAAGATTATAAAAATTGATGAGTCAGTTACTATTGGAGTAATAGGCGATTTGATTTTGACCTGTAACAGCGAAGAAAGCAGAAATTTTCAGTTTGGAAAAATGTTGGCAAATGAAAAAATTGAAGAAATTTTGGGAAAAATTAGAGGAACGGTGGAAGGAGAACAAACAATAGAATCAGTGGAAAAATATAAAATGCCCTTGCTTGATTTTATTGCCGAGACAATAAAAACTAATGATCCGACACAGGTGAAAGACAGATTTAAGAATTTTTTAAGTCTTAATTAAAAAGAGGAACTCTTTGATTAAGTGAAGGTAGAATTATCTTTTCACCAATTCCTCTGCGTTTGAATTCTTCGGCCATTGCTAATCTGGATGAATTCTTCCCATGATTGATGATAACAGTGTTTAGTTTTTCTAAATTGAAACGATATAAAAACCCAAATGTTTCTTGAGGTCCACTGATATGACTTGTAAATCCATCTATGTGAAAGACTTTTGCCCCTTTGCCATTACCATAGATACTTTTGCGATTGACTAATTTTGATCCTAAAGTTCCCTCGACTTGATAACATGTAAAAATGACAGCATTTTTTGGATTTTTACAAAAATTACCTTCAATATAATTTACTGATCTCCCATATTCACCCATTCCCCCACCAGTTATGACGATAACTTTTTCAGAAGACTGAGAAAGTAAGGAACTCAAGGCAACAGACTCTTCATGTGATTTTATAAAAATTACATTATTTAAAGAAAAACGATTTAGACTTTCTTCTTCTGTTTTATAAAAATTTGGATCATCACCATATCTGTTGGTTAATTGATTTGACTTAAGATCTTTAAACTTTTCTAGAAGATCAGTCCCTAACGGAGCATCTATATAAATTTTGCAATTGTCGGGGATAAGACCACCTTGGTTATTGTGTAAAATCTCGATAATTTCTTGTAATCGATGAAAGGAAAGAGCTGGAAGAAGAGGATTTCCCCCATTTTCCCAAACAGAATTTATAGTATTTAAAAAATTGGTTTCTTTTTCTTTGAAAGGGATAGGTTCTCTATTGAAATTAGTTGATTCAATTACTAAAACATTAACGGGATCATCAGGATAACTAGAAACTTGTTCCGTATAACCTCCACACAGTGACTGATTTGGTTTGCCCATATCTCCAGTAAATAAAATATTTTTAGTGTCACCATTAAAACGCCTGATAACGATAGAGTTAGATCCCATTACATGACCATTTTGTAAAAATTCAGCAGTTATTCGATTGTTTTTTTGACCGACAGGAACTTCTGTATATAAATCAACAACTTTTACATGTTTTAGAACTTGATCAACATCAGAAGAATCATACAACCTATCTCTAGAATCTTTTTTTTCTTGAATTTTGGCTGAATTGAGTAACATAGTTTCCATAAAAGTGGCGGTTAACTCTGTGGTTAAGATTCGAGGACTAAGACCTTCTTTGAAAAGAAAAGGTAAACGACCGATATGATCGGCATGGGAATGAGTTATCAGAATATCATTTACTAAATATTTATCTCTGTCAAAACTGAAATTTCTTTTTTCATCTTCGCTTTGGAATAAACCACAATCGATTAAAAAACTTGAATTATCTATATTTACCCTATGACAAGACCCAGTAACTAAACCACCACTACCTCCATAAGAAATAATTTCACCCCGTGAATCCACTGATTCAGCAAATCTGCTCATAAATTTGAGATATTTGCTGGGGCAATACAAATATCTGTCGGTACTATAGGTAAAAAATGATTAATGTTTATCCCTATATAAAATATATTATAAGTGGTTTTTTTATTTTTGATAGAGGATATTTTATGTTAAATTAATCTATGAAAAGAAAATTTTGGATAGTTATTCTTTTGGCTTTGATAGTATTTTTATTTTTAGTCGTTAAGTTTGACAGAATTAAAGATGTAAATATTTTACAAAAAAAGACAGGTGAAGAATTGACAGTCAACAGAGTAATCGATGGAGATACTATAGAAGTAATAATTAATAATAAAAAAGAATCAGTTAGATTGATTGGGATTGACGCCCCAGAACTGACTGATAGCAGTATGAAGGGGAAATTGGCAATTGAGTCGAGAGATTATTTAAAAAAATTGATTCAAAATAAAAAAATAAGATTGGAAGCCGATGAAACTCAAGAAGATAGAGATACTTATAAGAGATTGTTGCGATATGTATATTTGGATGATGGCACTTTGGTAAATAAAAAAATGATAGAAGCTGGAATGGCGGAAGAATACACTTATAAGAACCCCTATAAATTTCAATGGGAGTTTAAAGAGATCGAAAAAAAGAATTAGAAATTTTTGGTCCGAATATTTTTGAGATATTTTTTTTCAAAGCCAGAAATTGTTTTTTTCTTTTCTGGGCTAACGAACTTAATATAAATTTCAAATAGTTTTTGCCACTGGTCAAAACTTAACTGACTAGGTTTAAGATTGTTTATTTTTAATTGGTGATTAATTTTTTTGAATTGATCGTAGGAAAATATTTTCTTGTAAATTTCAAAAATATTAGATTTCCATTGATTGAATCCAAAAATAATGAAATCACGGAATTGATTGTATATTGGCAAGTCAAATAAAAATTTATTTTTGATGGTAAATTTTACAAAAACAATATCAACTTGAGGTTTGGGAGTGAAAGAAGTGCGATCAATATCACCTAAAATTTCAATATTGTAAAATGGAGCAAGAAGAATGGAATTTTGGGCATTAAATTGATCATTTAAAATATATTTTTGAGCAGCTTCAAGTTGCATGACAAAATAAAATTCAGTTGGTTTGTTTTGATTTTTTAATAATTTATCGATGATTTCGGCAGTGATATTAAAAGGGATATTGGAAAAAATTTTGTAAGGTTTAACAGGAAGTGTCCATTCTAAAAAATCTTGATTGAATATCTTTAAATTTTTGGCTTGATTAAATTTAATTTTTAGGTCGGCAAATAGGTCTCGGTCTTTTTCTACTGCAATAACTTCTCTAGCAACTTTAATTAATTCTTGGGTGATAATCCCCAATCCAGGACCAATCTCAACGACTAGGTCATTTGGCAATATGGAACTAACGGATAATAGTTCTTTTACTAAAACTGATGATTTAATAAAATTTTGAGAAAAAAACATTTATTTTGAGTCTGGATTTTCAGCTTTATACTTTTCAGCCATGACATTACTGACACGAAGAAGACTATCGAAAGTACCGGCGTCTTCCCACAAAGTGTCAAAAATATTGACTTTCATTTCGCCATTTTTTAGGTAAATATTGTTGATATCAGTTATTTCAATTTCACCACGAGGTGATGGAGTTAAATTTTTGGCATACTCAACAACACGATTGTCATAGGTATAAAGACCAACAACAGCATAATTACTTTTTGGAGCTGCAGGTTTTTCTTCAATAGAAAGAGCTTTCATATCTTGATCGAATTCGACTACACCAAAACGCTCAGGGTCCTCGACTTTTTTGGCAAAAATCATTCCACCTGATTTGAAACCTTGAATTTCTTTGGAAAAATCTTGGACAAAAATATTATCACCTAAAATCATAGTAACACTATCATCGCCAATAAAATCTTGACCAATAATAAAGGCATCGGCTAAACCTTTGGGTTCTTTTTGGACAGCATAACTAAAATGGGCACCGAATTCCTTGCCATCACCTAAAAGATTTAAGAAATGACCTGAATAATCGGGAGCAATAATGATAAGGATATCTTTGATACCGGCCTTGATTAAAGTTTCGATAGGATAATAAATCATGGGCTTGTTGTAGACAGGGAGGAGTTGTTTGGAAGTAATAGCAGTTAGAGGACGGAGACGAGTGGCACGGCCACCAGCAAGGATAATACCTTTCATAAAACGTTAATTAATTATTAATAAGTGTATTTTACTATAAATAACTATTTCTTTTTATTTTTCCAAATGAATTTATTGTACATGAACCAATTGTATGGAAGGACTAAAAAGACGATGATAAATGGAAGTAAAATTTGACGAGAACCGGCGCCAAAAAGAGCGACACCAAGAGAACCAAAAATGGTTTGAATAAGTAAAGCTCCCATGGAAGATAAATTGAATTGGAAGAATTTACTAACAAGATGCGCTTGACCAGAAATTTTTTGAGATTTAAAAGTCCACAAATTGTTGAGAGTAAAATTACTAACAATGGAAAGTTCGGTGGATAGGGCCCATGAAAGCCACTCGATTCCCCAAGTTTTAGAAAAAATATTTAGAAAAATAGCATTGACTAAATATCCAATAAAACCGACAGTACCGAATTTGAGGAATTTTTGGGTAAAATCGTCATACCAACGAAGTAAAAAGGCGACTCGAAAAATATCTTTAGCAGTTTTGGCTTCGATTTTTGACTCACCGGCATTACGAACATGAAATTGAAGAGGAATTTCTTTAAATTTGGCACCCATTTTGAGGGTTTCAAAAAGGAGTTGAAGTTTATAGCCAAAACTTTTGGTGAGAAGACGACTATAATCCATACTCATTTTGTCGATAAAACCTTTGACACGGGTAACTTTTAGACCAGTGGTAGGATCGGTAACTTTGAAAAAATTTTTGAATGGGAAAAACATCATAAAACGAGCGGTAAAACCGCCGACTTCACTAAAGAAAACGCGTTTGAACCCCCAACCTTTGGGGTTGCTACCACCTTTGATTTTGCGAGAACCAATGACATAGTCATAACCGTCTTCCATAGCTTTTAACATAACTGGGATAGTTTCTGGTGGATGTTGGAAATCACCATCAAATTCAAAAACAAAATCGGCTTTGAGATGTTCCATGGAATATTTAAAACCCTTGAGATAAGCCGCACCAATACCATCTTTACTGGTTTCAGTAAAAAGGAAAGTATTATCATATTTTTTGGCTTCTTTTTCGACTACTTTTCCGGTACCATCGGGCGAATTCCCATCGACTACTAAAATTTTCATTTGCCAATCTTGAGTTAGACCTTCTTTTTTGTTTTTGATATCGACAAAAGTTTTAGTATTGAGATGCTCAATCATACGGCCGATATTGTCGGCTTCATTGTAAGTAGGAATAACAATAACAGCAACTGGCTTTTGATTATTTTTTGATGTCATATGAGTTCAGTATATCGCAAAATGGTAAAATATCCTCATGAAAATAGATGTAATAACCTTGTTTCCAAAAATGTTTGAGTCGCCTTTTGAAGAAAGCATTATAAAACGAGCTATTAAGAATAATATTATTGATCTAAAAATCCACAATTTGAGAGACTGGGCAGTGGATAATTATGGAAGTGTAGACGATAAACCATTTGGGGGAGATGTAGGAATGTTGATTAGACCTGATGTGGTTTACAATGCCCTTAAAGACATAAAAAAAGGAGATTCTCGAGTGATTTTAATGTCTCCAAAAGGGGAAAAATTTGATCAAAAAAAGGCTGAAGAATTGGCAAAAGTTGATAATTTAATTTTGATTGCGGGGCATTATGAAGGATTTGATCAAAGAATTTCTGATTTTATGATAGATGAAGAATTGTCGATTGGTGATTATGTTTTGACTGGCGGAGAATTACCAGCAATGGTGGTGATAGATGCAGTTTCTCGATTGGTTCCAGGGGTTTTAGGGAAAGATAAATCAAATAAAACTGAGAGTTGGTCGGAGATTGAAATTGATGGACAAAAAGTTAGAACGATAGAATATCCTCAATATACTCGACCACAAGAGTTTATGGGACATAAAGTCCCAGAAGTTTTACTAAGTGGTGATCCAAAAAAAATTAAAACTTGGCAGTTGGATCAAATCAAAAAAGAATTAGAAAAGAGAAAAAGTGAGTAAAGCAATTCCAAAGAGAGCAATAACGAGATATTCTACAACTATAGATAGATGCAAATCCCCTCTTTTGTAGTGATGTAATAAACTCCAAAAAAAATAGCAAGCAGCTAAACCATAAACAACTAAACGACGACCGTGAGGATCGAAACCAGCGAATAAATAGAGTATTAAACCGGTTAGAAAAACAATTCCAAGCAAAATATATTCTAAAGGTTTTTGTCTGACTTCTTTTGGAATAATCATATTTAAAATATAGCTCCTTGCTGACTAACCAGCATAAATAAAAGAATAACTAAAAGAAAGCCAATATGGCCCACAGTTGAGCCAGTAAAACGATGAACATTGTTTTTTAGAGTCAGATAACCGTCGACAAATAAAACACCAATAATAAGGATAAACATAATTAGCCCAATAATTTTATTGAGGGCAAGAGGACTAATATATTTAATCTTAGTTTCCGATAAAACTTTAGTTTCGGGAACTGATTGGGGGACCGGAGTGGCCTGAGCCAAAGAAGAAGTTACTACTGGTTTGGTTTCTTTGGTATTTTTGGTAGCAATTGCATTTAGAGGAGTACCAAAATGTTGGACAACTAAAGTAGTTTTAACCCCACCCAAAATACCATTGACAACACCAATACCAATTTCTTGATATTTAGAATTAACAATATTCTCCCGATGTGTTGGGGAATCCATCCAGGCTTTCATGAGAGAATCGGTATCATAAAAATCACGGGCTAAATTTTCCCCAGCAACTGAATATTTATAACCAACAGATTTGAAAAAGTCCCAAGGAGTAGTCCCATTTGGAGAAGTGTGAGCCCAATAATTGCTGGTAAACATATCTTGAGCTTTTTTGGTGGCTGATTCCGACAAAACAGAATTGTACTGAAGTTCGGGCAAACCATTTTTTTGACGTTCAGCATTAGTTTTTTCCAAAACTTTTTGGGCAGTAATTTCGGAAGAATAACCTAAAATGCCTGGTTTGACTAAACTGATAAACTTGATGACTGATTGGTTAAGGAGATAAAAAGCAATGAGAAGCAACAAAAAATGAGATTTTAAAAGACTAGCACGATGATTGTTTTTTTCTTGAGGTATAAAAAAATGAGAGAAGGAATATTTCACAATATCAGTATAGATTATTTGGATTTCTTTGGGAAGACAAACATTTTTATTAAAAATAAAGCAATTAAAATACCGGCTAAATCAAATAACGTGTCGCGGAAACGACAGGTGCGTCCAGGAATAAAATATTGATGAAACTCATCACTAATGGCATAAAGATAAGCAATTAAAATGGTCCATTTATATTTTTTGATGGCAAAAAATAGAAGAACGGCCAAAACGGCATATTCAATAAGATGGAAAGTTTTTAGAATAGCAAAACGAAGCCAATAAGAATCGCCACCAATGCCAGTAGTCTGACGAGAAGAAAAATAAAATATTACTGCCATCCAAATAATCGCGGGCAAAAAACGAATTAGTTTTTTCACTGTTTTTTGATTTTAGTAATAATTAGCGGTGCTAATAAAAGAATACCTCCAGAAATAATAAAAATAAGAGGTAAATAATTTCGTTTGGTTTTGATAACTTCAGTAGATTCGCCTAAAATTAGGCTAGATGTAGTGGTTGGGGTATTAATAATTTCTTCGCCGTCTGTTTGAGTAATTGGTTCGTTGATAGCAGAAACAGTGGCTTGATTTGAACCATCGTAACGATTTAAATCGACAGTTGGTGTAGCGGTGGGTTTGATAGTTGGGGTGGGGGTAAGAGTGGGTGTGGGAATAGGGGTGTTGGTGGGAGTAGGAGTTTGTGTTGGGGTTGGAGTGAGAGTGGGTAATGCGGTTGTGGGTGTGGGTGTTGATGTAGCTGTTAAAGTACATGCATTTGTTTGACGAGGAGAAGAATTATTTTTTTCTACTGAATAAGCTAATACATTAATTTCGTTTCTAATGGAATCATGTAAATAAATAACATCGCTAGTATCATTGAGCCAGCCTTAATTATGATAAAAAGTTTGATATGAATGAGGAGAAATACATCCAGTGAGAGTAAGATCATCTGAATCAATTCCATTACTATCTTTGATAGTCCAGCCTTCAACAGTGATATTACTATCGGTATTGTTAATTAATTCGACCCATTCAGGGTCTGAGCCAGAGGAATAATCACTGATACTTACGATAGGTACGGCGAAAATTGGCTTGGTGAAAATCAGGGATAGTAAAAGAATTAGGAAAAACACGGGAAATATTTATTAAATTATTGAGTTAATTTAGTAATGGCAATATCTATTTTTTCTAAAGTTTTTTGCTGACCTAGGGCCGGTAAACATTCAACTACTGGTGGAGTAAAAACAGAGCCACAAATAGCAACTCGAAAAACCATAAAAAATTCTCCAGTATTCCAATTATTATTTTTGATTAATTCTAATAATTTTTCGGATAAATTGTCAAAATTATTTTTGATTAATTCTTTGGATTCGGTCAGTATGTCGATGGCTAATTTGGGATCAGTCCCCTTTTTGAGTAATAAATCTTTATTATATTCGACATTTTCAAAAAGAAATTTGGTTTGAGGGACGAGATCAGAAAGTTTAGTAATTCTTTCTTTAAGAACTGGAACTAAAATTTTGATTTGATCGTCTGTAGCTTGGGGCAAAAATTTTTTGAACAAATCAAAAAGTTGTTGGTCAGTTTTTTGACGGAGATAATAACCATTGAGATAATCAAGTTTTTTGCGGTCGAAAACTGGAGATTTTTTGTGAAGATGTTCTAGACTAAAGGCTTGGACAAATTCATCAAGGGTGAAAAATTCACGGTTATCACCCGGATTCCAGCCTAGAAACATCAAAAAATTGAGCATGGCTTCTGGTAGATAACCATCTTCCAAAAATGAACGAGCGGAGGTGGCTCCATGACGCTTACTTAATTTACCTTTGCCATCTGGGTTTAAAATTACCGTAAGATGGGCAAATGTAGGTGCTTCCCAGTTGAAATAACGATAAAGTAAAAGATGTTTGGGAGTAGAAGTAAGCCATTCTTCACCGCGAAGAACATGGGTAATTTTCATAAGATGATCATCGACAACTGCAGCAAAATGATAGGTTGGAATGCCATTTGATTTGATCAAAACTTGGTCATCAATATCATTAGTATTGAACTTAATTTTTCCACGAATTTGATCTTCAAAAATTATGGTTTCGTTTTTGGGAATCACCATGCGAACGGTGTAAGGAATTTTGGCATCAAGATTTTTTTGAATTTCGTCTTTTGAAAGATGAAGACAATGTTGATCATATTTGGGAACTTGGCCAGCGGCCTTTTGAGTGGAACGAATTTCGTCGAGACGTTCTTGGGAACAAAAACAATAATAAGCAAAACCTTTGTCGAGTAGTTCTTGAATATATTTTTTATAAATATCAAGGCGTTGAGTTTGAATATAAGGAGCAAACGGACCACCGATATCTGGACCTTCATCCCAAGCAAGACCATAGTCTTTGATTACTTGAAGGGTACGTTCCATAGAACCTTGAACAAACCTTTTTTGGTCGGTATCTTCGATACGAACAATGAATTGGCCACCATTTTTTTTGGCTAGGGCGTAATCGTAAAGACAAGTGCGCAAATGACCAATATGATATTCCCCAGTAGGGCTGGGAGCGATGCGAGTACGAATAGTCTTGGTGTCGATCATGGCTAATTTTATCATTAGTAGTGTAAAATATTTTTATGTCATTGACACAAACTGCCTACATGAGCCGGCAAGTAATCAAATTTGGAGGAAGTGGTTTAGTAATTTTTGTCATACTTTGGACATTGATTAGTGCTGGATATAAGGCATATATTAAAGCTCATCCCCCATATGTAGCCCCAACTGTCAGATATGGAGTTCTACCAAAAATTGTTTTCCCTGAAAAACAGGTTGAAAAAAAATCTTTTAGTTTTGAATTGCCCAATGATGCTGTTCCAAAATTTAATGATCAATCTAAAGTTTATGTGGTATATCAGCCAAACAGTAGTTTTTTAGCTTTAGAAAAAGATACAGAAACAGCGGCTGACTTTGGCTTTGAATCAAAACCAACCGAAATACGCCCAGGTATTTATGAATTTAAAAATGATACTTTAAATAAAACTTTGACAGTTAATGTGTTGGATGGAAATTTTAAAATGACTTATCCATATACTTCAGATCAGTTGTTATTGACACCAGCAAAAATGCCGAATAAAACTGAAGCAATTGAAGAAGCTTCTGATTTTTTGGATAGAGGGAAAAAATTATCGACCGATTTGAAGGATGGAGAAAAAAAAGTAACTTTTTGGCAAATTCAGAGTGATGGTTTGAAATCGGTAACATCTCAGGCAGAAGCCAATGCGGCTAGAGTTGATTTTTACCGTAAAAATTTGGACGGAATGTCATTAGTGTCAACAAATTTTGGTCAAGCATCGGTTTCTGTTTTGGTTTCAGGATCAGATACTGAAAATAAAAAAATAATTGAAGTGAATTTTAAAGATATTAATATTGACCGTGAATCTTTTTCAACGTACCCGATTAAGATGACACAGGAAGCAATAAATGATCTAAACAACGGAAATTATTGGACAGCGGTGGATGTTAGTAATAAAGATGTAATAATTAGAAAAATATATTTGGCTTATTTTGAACCGGCAACATTGACTAACTATTTACAACCAGTGTTTGTATTTGAGGGTGATAATAACTTTGTAGCTTATGTGTCAGCGGTGAGTAATAAATATATCAAGTAATTTTAATAACTTTTCCAACTGATATTTTGCTTGGCCCAATCAATTATGTTTTTTGTATCTTGAAATCGATCGTCGCTTTGGGCTACAACACTAATCAATTCATGTCCACCAATATTAATAAGGCCAATGAAACAACCTTTAGCCTCGGGTGTCCAACCAGTTTTTAGACCTTCAATCTCAGGAACAACATCTAATAATTCATTAGTTGAGATTAATTCATGTTTGATTTGATTGTCGATATCAGTAACAGTTATATTTTTGGTTTTAACAACTTCTTTAAGAATAGAATTTTTGATAGAAAGACGAGCAAGTTGAGACAAATCATAAACTGTGGAATAATGATTTTCGTCTTGAAGACCATCGAAATTGGTAAAGTTAGTGTTTTTTAGGCCATATTTTTGGAGCAATAAATTCATTTGCTTAATAAAACCAGCAACACCTTGTTGGTGATGATTGGCTAAATTGAAAGCGGCATCGTTGGCTGAATAAACCAAAAGAGCAGAAACAAGTGATTTGACAGTGATTTTTTCGCCAAGTTTTAGTTCCATAACTTTACCTTCTTTGTATTCTTGATCTATAGTAATAATTTCATCGAGAGGATAAATGTTGAGAGCGGTGAGAGCAGTAGCTAACTTAGTGGTGGAAGCAGGATAAATTTTGCCATCGGGATTTTGAGAGGTTAAAACAGTATTGATAGCAGCATCAATTAAAATATAATTTTGGGCAGACAAAACAGGTTTTTGGGCCATTTTTATTACTGGAATGTCTGGGTGTTGATATTCAACAAGCTGTTGATTTTGAGTCGAAAAATTATTTTTGGGATAAATGCTCCAAAATGAAAAAGTCGGCAACCAAAAAAGATTGATAATTAAAATCAGAAAAATAATCAAAAAGTCAGACCAATTATTTTTTAGAAGATTTAGAAACTTTAACATCCTTCTTAATCTTAGCAATCTTTTTACCAGAAATAGAGAGGCGACTATCAACTCGTTCCATATCACGAGGGAAAAGGCTAGCTTGACGAACATTTTCTAGACCTAAAATATTTTGAGTAATGCGTTCAAGCCCAATGGCAAAACCACCTTCTGGAGGCATACCATATTTGAAAGCTTGACCATAAGGGATTTCAAAATCGGCTGGGTCTTGACCACGAGATTTTATTTTCTCTTGCAATTCTTGATAATCACTGATTCTTTGACCGCCGCTAATCCATTCGACACCGCAACCAATAAGGTCAAAAGTTAAAGTTTCTTCTGGATTGGTAGGGTCGGCGTAGGAATACCAAGCACGTTTTTTGGTGTAAAAATGGGTAATAAATACAAGATCACTACCATACTTTTCCAAAGACCAACGACAAATTTCTCTCTCCCCTTCTGGGTCCATATCTAATTCATTTCGAACATCACGACCAGTGCGTTGATAAATTAGTTCAAGAGCATCTTTTAATTTAATCACGGGGGTATTTTCGACAGTTTTGGGAATGGTAATCCCGTACTCATTCAATATGTCTTGATGTTTTTCAGAAACGGCTTTGAAGATATATTTGACCACACCATCGGCAGTTTTTAGAACATCTGTCCAATCGTCAATAAATCCCATTTCACAATCCAAACCAACATATTCAGTCAAATGACGAGTAGTAACCGACGGTTCGGCACGATAGGCATGAGCAATAGTAAAAACTCTTTCAAAAATAGAAGTGAGAATTTGTTTATACAACTGAGGACTTTGAGCTAAAAAGGCACGATAACCAAAATAATCGACTGGGAAAACTTCAGAACCACCCTCAGTAGAACCGGCAACAATTGTAGGAATAAAAATTTCAGTAAATCCAACATCACTTAAATATCTTCGAAAAGCTTCGACAATTGTGGCTTGAACTCGAAAAACATCTTGAATTTTTTGATTACGTAAAGAAAGAGCTCTGTTGTCTAATAAAATTGGCAAAGAAATATTTAAATCTGGTTGATGAAGATCAAAAGGAAGTTCGGCAGATTTGGCTAAAACAGTAACTTTTTCGACTTCAATTTCAATTTTGCCAGTGGCTAATTTATCATTAAAATATTTTTCACTACGGGAACGAACTGTGCCGACGACTTCAACAACTGATTCATTTTTGAGAACACCAACATCGGGACCACCAACAATTTGAATAATGCCTGATCGATCGCGAATGTCAGCAAAGGCTAATTTTCCATAACTGCGGACACTATTAATCCATCCCTTAATGGTAACTTTTTCACCTACTTTAGGGATACATTCGGTGTTTAGAATTCTTGTCATGAGAATAGTATATCATTGACGATAAGTTGGGGGGAAATAGAAGAACCCCAAGTATTGATATTTAGTTTGGCAACAATATCAACGGTGTCTCCAATTTTTAGATCTTTATCTAACTCCCCTTTTTTGAAAGCAATAGCGTCTATACCTGAAAAATTCAGTTTAAGGTGTTCTTGTTTTGAACCAAGCAATCTTTTTTGGGTAATTTGCAAATTTTTGAATAAAAATTGGGGTTCGGGATTGCCTATACCAAAAGGTTCAAGTTTTTTGATTAAACGACAATTTTTGAGAGTAACGGCATTTAGCTTCATTTCGGCATCGATTAATTTTTCTGATTTTAATTCTTTACCTTTTAATTTTTGATTGATTATTTTGATAATATCTTTTTTGAATTTGGGAATATTACTAGTTTTGATACTAAAACCAGCAGCACCAGAATGGCCTCCTAGTTCGACAAGCTCACTACTGCATTGACGAAGAGTTTCGATAATATTTAACTCTTTGATAGATCGACAAGAACCTTTGGCAACACCATTGTCAATGCTAATAGTAATGGAGGGAAGATAATATTTTTCAGTAAGACGACCAGCGATAAGGCCAATAATCCCTGGATGAAATGATTTATCAGCAACAAATAAAACTTTATTTTTGTTGTTTTCTACCTGTTTTTTGGCTAAATCGATACTTTCCTGTTGAAGAGTTTGGCGATCTTTGTTGAAACTATCTAAAATCTGAGCAAATTTGTTGGCTTGCGGAAGAGAACAACTGCAAAGTAGTCTAAGAGCATCAGTGGGGTTGGAAAGACGTCCAACGGCATTGATACGAGGCCCAAGAACAAAACCTAAATCATAAGTAGAAATAGAATCTGATTTGATACCACTAATTTGAATTAATTTTTTGATACCGCAATTGGGATTGAGACGAAGCGACAAAAGGCCATGATAGACAAGATTACGATTAATATTGTTGAGAGGCAGACAATCGGTAACGGTGCCTAATGCAGCCAAACCAAGATCAGCAGATTTATTTATCTTGCTGGCAACAATCCAAGAAAGAGCTGCTCCAGAGACTTTGGTGGAATGGACCGAAATAATAGATTTGGGAAGCTTTTTGTCGGCAACATGGTGATCAATAACAATAACTTCAGTTCCAGCAGTTAATATTTTTTGAAGTTCTGGGTTGGCAACAATACCATTGTCGACGGTAATGAGGAGATCAAATTTAACTTTTTTTTCTAATTCAAATTTAAAAAATGAACTAGCTTTGATACCATAACCATCATTTTGGCGATCAGGGATAAAAGGTAAAACGTGGGGATTTTTGGCATATAAAACTTGCCAAAGAATAGCGGTAGCAGTAATCCCATCGACATCATAATCACCATAAATTAGGATATTTTGCTGTTTTTCAAGAGATAAGTTAATTTTATCAACAGCTTTTTTTAAATGTGTTTGACTAATTCCAAAATCAGAGACAGATAGGTTATAAGGAGAGATAGGTTTTAGAAATTCAGATAGGTTTTTTGGGTCGATAGACCGATTTTTGAGTAAAACTGAAAGAATTTCTGATTCTGAGGTATTTTTGTTGAAAACTATCATTATGAGGTAATTTTACACATTTTTTTGAAATATGTTATATAATTGGAGTAGTTAAAAATGGTAGCCAACCATTTTTGATAAGGTTAAAACCTGTTAATTTTATTTAGGTATTTACAAGGAGTTTTTAAAAAAAACAACATGGCAAAAAAATTATTTGTGCGAAATTTACCTTTCGCAATGACCGATCAAAATTTAGGAGACATTTTTGCTCCATATGGTGCAATTGTTTCTGCTAATGTGGTCATTGATAAATTTTCCAAGAGAAGCAAAGGCTTCGGTTTCGTCGAATTTGAAAACGAAGAAGATGCTGCTAAAGCTATGGAAGCTTTGAATAATTCTGAACAAATGGGCAGAAATATCGAAGTTAAAGAAGCTTTACCAAAACCAGACAGAGTTTAATCAAAATTAAAAAAGATTATAAACCCCTCCTTTTTTTTGGAGGGGTTTTTGGATGAGAAAATCAATTAAGATATCTTTTGATATAATTTGAATGTGAGTAATAGTATTGAAATAAACTGGAGCGACTTAAAATCGGAAGATATATTAAAGATTGGAGAAAAAGAATGGGAGGAAATGTATTTTGAAGCAAGAAAAGATGATATCTCAAAAGAGAAAGAAAAATTAATGATTATTTTTGGCGAAGAGGCAAAGATAGAAAAAAAATATAAGGAAGGGTGGTCAATAGAATCAATATTAAAAAATGGAGAAATTGTTCCTGGTGGTCAAAAAGTGAAAATCCAGTTGAGTGAAAGGATGAATTTTACTAATAATATTGATTCGTATGACATTAATAGTATAGAAATAAATGAAGAAAAAATTGAACTACCCTCTAGAGTTACTCTCTACTCTGTAAAACTGGATATAAATAATGGCGAAGCACTTTTGGGTGAAAAAATAAGGCTCTTTGGTTTTAAATCGGCTGAGGATTTAATTATTTTATTTCATGAAATTGGCCACCAGTTTGGTGAGAATTATAAAGTCGGATTAGATGATTATAAATCAGTATTAGAATCCATTTCTAATCTTCAACCAGAAGAAAATATAAGTAATAAAGATAGTGATATCTTATTAAAGATATTTAAAGAGGAAAATAGAGCTAGTAGCAATGCTGTCGCTATTATTAAAAATTTAAGAGAAAAAGGAACAGATCTTTTCCCAGATGATCCTAGTTTAATTTATGTTAATTTGTTTTTATCTTTTTGCATGTCGAGCTATTTAAAAAATTTAGAAAATGGTGTGAATTTGGGAAAGTATGTTGATAACCCAGAAAGATTTTTAAAATTTGATTGGCCAGATATTAGTTTGACTGAATAAATAGAATAGATTTAGAAATAGAAAAAATAAATGAGGTAAAATAGGCTATGGTTATACCAGAAAAAGTTAAAGGGATTTTTAAGAAATTTCACGAAAATAACGCTGAGATTTATATTGTCGGCGGAGGGGTGCGTGATCTGATGTTGGGAAGAGAAGTAAAAGATTGGGATTTTACGACTAACTTGACTCCGGATGAAATGAAAAAAATCTTTCCCAAAAATAGTTTTTGTAATAATGCTTTTGGAACTTTTAGTGTGGTAGAAAAAAATGGAGAAATTTTTGAAATAACCACTTTTAGAACTGAAAATGGATATAGCGACAACCGACATCCAGATGAAGTTAAATGGGGTAAAAATTTGGAAGAAGATTTGGAAAGAAGAGATTTTACCATTAATGCCATGGCAGTTGACGCTAATGGCAAAATAATTGATTTGTATCAAGGACAAGTTGATTTGAAAAATAAATTAATTAGAACGGTTGGAGAGGCCAATGAAAGATTTAGAGAAGATGCATTGAGACTTATGAGAGCGATAAGGATTGCTGGGCAAATTGGATTTGAAATAGAATCGAAAACAATGGAGTCTATAAAAAATAATGCCAAATTAATAAACAATATTGCTGGAGAAAGAATTAGAGATGAATTGTTTAAAATTTTATTGTCGGAAAATTCTGTAAGAGGAATAGAATTGTTGAGAGATTCGGGATTACTAAATGAAATAATTCCTGAACTTTTGGAAGGAGTTGACATGGTTCAAAAAGGTCATCATATAGATGACGTGTGGACACATAATTTGAAAACTTTGGAAAATTGTAACAGTAAAAATCCAGTTACCAGATTGGCAGCGCTGCTACACGATGTGGGCAAACCAAGATCAATGGTGGGAGAAGGAGAAAATAGGACCTTCCATAATCATGAAATAATTGGTTCAAGAATTGCTCTAAAAATAGGTAAAAGATTGAGACTATCAAACCAGGAGCTGGATCAACTTTTTAGATTGACAAGATGGCATATGTTTACAGTACAGGAAACTCAGACTGACAAAGCAGTGAGAAGATTTATCCGAAATGTAACTCCAGAATATATTGATGAAATGATTGCCCTCAGACGAGGCGACAGATTGGGTAGTGGATCAAAAGAAACCAGTTGGAGATGGGAGTTGTTTAAAGAAAGAATAATTGAGGTGCAAAAACAACCGTTTGCAGTGAAGGATTTAAAAGTGAAAGGTGAAGATGTGATGGAGATTTTAAATATTAAACCAGGACCAAAAGTTGGTGAAGTTTTGAATGCAATTTTTAAAGAAGTTGAGGAAGACCCAAAACTAAATGAAAGAGAAATTTTGTTAGAAAAAATTAAAAATTTTAAATAAAATGGGCGAAATAAAAAGTGTGGAAAACATGACTGGGAGTAGCGCGATTAAAACGGCTATTGAAAGCTATAAAAAAAATCAAGAAAAAATAAAAGGTCCACAAAAAGAAAGAGATTTGACTGAAGAGGAGAGGTTTGGACCAAGGGTAATAAATAGTATTAAAAAATAATATTATTATAAGTTATAATTAGTTATGTCAACAAAAGTGGAAATTTTATATTCTGATGGTAGGCCTGATAGTAATTTCGTATTAAGAGGTGAATCAATGGGAGATTTGGAAAATAAAAGTTATGGATGTTATAACCATGAATTACCAGAGATAAATTGGATTGGAATTCGTGATCATAAGCATAATTTCATGCCATATTACTTTACAGTTTTAACGTATTCCAGAGAAGCCAATTTGGATAAACAATATAAAATATCATTTCCAGCAGTTCCCCCATTGGTGGAAAAAAGGGATGATGAAGATAAAATTTTTCGTTTTGGCTTTTCTGATGGCAAAATTATTTTGAGAAATGGCAATGTTATTGATGGAATAAAAGAAATAAGAGTGGAAAATCTGTTGGCTGACGGGAGCTTCAGATGGCTAGACAGGAGTAGAATAGATAAATCGTGGGGGTTTGATTTAGACGCATGGACAATGGTCTCAAGCGATGATTCGCGATTGAGTGTTATGAAATAAAGTTTAGATTTTCTTTTTGGAATGTTTTTTGAAAAAGAGAACGAGAGGAATAGCAACGCCGGTTGAAGAATAAGTTCCACAAACTACGCCCACCAAAAGAGCTGTGGCGAACCATCGAGTGGTAGTGCCACCGAGTAACACTAGAGACAACAACATAAAAATAATGGTCATAGAATTGTTAATAGAGCGGTTTAAGGTTTCGGTTACAGCTTGGTTGGCTAATTGGACCCAATCAATCTGATAATTTTTGCGTTTGAGTTCACGGATACGATCAAAAGTAACAACTGTATCGTGAACTGAAGAAGAAAGAGTGGTAAGTAAGGCAGTAACAAAAAGAGAATCGAGTTCGGCTCCAAAGAAATGACCTAAAATAGAAAAACTGCCGATCAAAATAAAGGTATCGTGGAACATAGCCAAAATAGCTGAAATTCCAAAAGAAAAATCACGGAAACGACGGCCAATAAACAAGAATAAAAAGAGCGACGATAAAATAATGGCAACAACAGTTTTTTGAAGTAATTCTTTACCTAAAACTGGACCTAATGTTTCGAACTTTAATTCTTTGGCATCTTTATCAATTTTGGCTATTTCTTGGTCAAGAGAAATTTTTTGTTCAGGAGAAATATTTTTAAATTTGAGAGAATAATTTTTATTACCCAGACTAACAATTTCAGGAATATCCAAATTATTTTTCTGAAAAATTTGATTGATTTGGTCGGTAGAAGGTTGGTTGGGTAAACTTAGCTCCCAAGTAGATCCCCCGGCAAAATCGATGGATGGTTTGAAACCCCAAAAAATTACAGATAGAAGAGAACTAATTAACAAAAAGGATGACAAGACCAAAAATAGTGGTCGAAGTTTCATTATATTCATTTTTTGGTTTTCTCCTTAGCTAAAACACGTAATAAGTTACGAGTAACAAAAACACCAGTAAAAATACTAATAATAATTCCCAAAATTAAAGTAACAGCAAAACCTCGAACCATACCAGAAGTATTTAAAAATGACCAATTGAATGGGTTAAATAAAATAAGACCAGTGATGATAGTACAAGCATTGGCGTCTTTGATAGAATCCCAAGCTCGACCAAAACCTAACTCCATAGCCATATTCCAATCTTTACCCCGACGAGTTTCTTCACGCATGCGTTCAAAAATTAAAATATTACTATCAACAGCCATACCGATTGATAAAATAAATCCGACAATTCCTGGAAAAGTGAGGGTGATAGGAATAAGGCGATAAAGAGTGAGGGTGAGAAGTCCATAGATAATAAGACCAATATCGGCAATTAGTCCTAACTTTCCATAGTTGGCGATCATAAAAAGAGAAACTAAGATTAAACCGACAACACCAGCAAACAAACCCTTATTGAGAGAATCTTTACCAAGAGTAGCCCCAATTTGAGATTGTTGAATTAACTCTATTGATAAGGGCAGAGCTCCAGCATTTAGTTGAACAGATAATTCCTTAGCTGATTTACTATCAAAATTACCACTAATAACAGCCTTACCATCGGTAATAACTGTTTGAACTGTAGGAGCTGTTAATAATTGACCATCTAAAAGAATGGCTATTTTTTGGTTAAGAAATTCTTTACTGGCTTGAGCAAAAAGTTTGGTACCTTCGGGATTAAATTCTAAAGCAACTTCAGGCTTGGAATCATTAGGATTAATTTCAACTGATGATCTTGAAAGATGAGAACCATTGAGTCCAATATCTTTGATTGATTTTTTAAATTCGGCCGAGGTGGTGGCTTCTAAAAATAATTTTTCATCAGTAACTCCATTAAAAGTTAGTTGAGCAGTAGTACCTAAAAGCTGGACAGCACTAGAAACATCTTCAACTCCAGGAAGGTCAACTTTGAGACGATATTGTTCGTTTTGTTTTAGTAATTGAACATTGGTTTCACTAACACCAAATAAATTGATACGACGTTCGATGTTGCCCTTTAATGACTCCAATGAGGATGATAAATTTTCTTTATTTATTTTGGAGGTGTCAACTTTGAAAGTTAGTGAAGCTCCACCGGCAAGATCAAGACCATATCTTAGATCGACATTTTTATAAAACTCTTTATTTCCCAATTTAAATTTCAATTCAGGACGGTAAAAAGTGTGATTAAAAAGAGAAAATTTTGGTGGTAAATTTATTACCAAACAAATTAGACTAAAACCAATGATAGTCCAGAAAATTCTGAGAGTTTTTTTATGACTAGACATTTAGAGAAAGTTGGCGGGGATGACCGGAAAATTTATAAGTAATAGTAACTTTGGTTTTATTTATTTTTATTGACACTGGGTCGCCTTCTTTTATATTGAAATCTTTAATTGATTTTGAGGGAATGGTAAGAGCTAGGCTATTACCAGTTTTAATAACTTTTCTAATTTGTGCCATTTAGAGATTACTAATTTCTTGAGAACTACCTATTATAACAATAGGACTGCTCAAGAAGAAATCTACAATAAATTGATCACGTTTTTGACGTCTTAATTGAAACTCCCCTTTCCCCATAACCATGTAATTAATTTCATGACCACGAATTTCTTCTTCTTGTTTGATAAAATTTTCAATTTCTCTTAGAGAAACATCACCGACAATAATTAAATCGATATCATCGGGATTTCTTTTTTCACCAGTAATAAAACTATAAGTGTAAAAAACTAATTTAATGTTTCCTAAAGTTTCATTTTTGTTTTGTAATTTTAGACCAAGACCAGAACTTTGATTGGCAATTGAAAGAAGATTTAAAAATAAAGGAGATTGTCTATCGGCCCAATAATAAAGACGATTGCCACGCCATTCAGATTCGATAATGCCTGATTTCTTGAGATTTTCTAATTCCCTTCTAACAGAATTTATTTCTTCGTCGACAAGACGGACTAATTGGCGAACATAAAATATTTCTTTGGGATTATAAAATAAGGCATTAATCAGTTTTAACCTGGTCTGTGAAACTAACAAATGTTTTAAGCTGGCTTGAATTTTCATAAATTAGTTGTAAGAAACTGCCGATGTAGTGGGCAAAATTTCTACCCAAATATTCCCTGGAACAAAATTAATTTCTTTGCCACTTTTATCTTTGAAAATGGTTCGAGAAACACGATTGGTTTTGGTCCAAGTAATTTCGGTTTTTTCTCCATTTTGGAGTAAAACACCAGTACCACTACCAATAACTTCGTAAAGATTATGTAAATGCTCATCGATAGATCGAGTTTCTTTGGCAAATTGAATAATTATATTTTTGGCAGTAATAGCTTTGCCGGTATTGAAATCGATATGTTCCTTGCCACCATTAGATCGGACATAATTATTGTTAGTGGCATCATATTTCCAAACGACAGAATAATCTTTATAATCTTTCCAAAAATCAAAAGAGATATTACTGACAGGAGCAGATGATGATTGATCTTTCTGTTTGAAAAGCCATGGACGATAGTTTTTGTCCCAAGAATTTTTGTTGGCAACAGTCATATTGGTAAGACCTCGATTGGCGGCAACATTCCATAATTCGGTACTGGAACAATACATGGTATGTTCAGTAGCTCTTTCATCACCAGTACGATCTGGTTCACGACGACAAGCTTTGTAGGATAAAGAGAATTGACTTAAATCACCCCAGGTACCTTTGTTATTCCAACCATAACTAGCAATTTGTTCGATAGCTTGGGCTTTTTTGTTGGTGGTACAAGGACCACCAGGAGTAGCAGCACTACAATTAGCGCCGCCGACGTGATTGTAAAGTGGATAATCGGCGTATTCAGAAGCTAAGTCAAGAAAATAAGTACGAGCAGAACGGACTGGACCAACATCATATTTGTTGGCTTGAGAACCAGCAACCTGACCACAATAAAATACAGCCATGAAACGAGTAATAGCACCCTCAGCGACAGCTTCATAAACAATATCGGCTGTTTGAAGTCCTGATTGAGGACGAGCGTCGTCATGATTTTCAATCATAACAGTTAGAGGTCGACGAGTAGCCCAAATAGCTTTTTCTTCTTTGGTATAAAGTTTGCCATTGAGAGGACAGCTTTCGGTTTTGGGACCGGGATAAAGTTCAGCGACAGTATTTTTAGTCTCTTCGGTAGTAATTTTGCTTTTTGAACTAGGTGATTTAAAAATATTTCCCTTAGTAGAAGGAATAAAATGGTCAAACAAAAAATATGAAAGTCCACTTAAAATTAGAAATAAGCCGACATAACCAGATATTTTAATTATTTTTTGGTTCATTAAAAATATTAACCTTTAATAGTTTTAACTATAGCTAATTTTTCTTCTTTTGACAAAGTGATATTATCCCCTTCGCCATTTTTGATGGGTTTAGCATAAATTCTAGTTAAATCGCGATTGTGTAAAGAGGTCAAAATGGCACCAGAATTGTTTTGATCCAAGATAGACAAAATAAAACTTTGATCGCCACCAATGTTGTCGAAAGGGTTGAATCGGGTGATGTTTATTTTAACCTTAGAGTCGGAAATAATCTCATTATTACTAGATTTGGAACTATTTTTTTTGTAAAAAATATAAGTTAAATAAATGAGTCCGAGAAAATTTAGGAAGACTAATAAATAAATTACAAATGGCATAACTTATTAATTGTAGCAAAATTTCTATGCTATACTGGCCTTAGAAGAATGATTGAACAGGAAAATAATAAATATATAAAAAAGGATTTACTCAAGAGCTTGATTTTAAGTGTGGTTTCAATTATGGTGATAGTTGTTATATATTTATTCGTTAATTTAAGGGGGTGAAGATTTAAAAATGCCAACCATTAAATTTTATAATGTTAAATCACGCAAATCTATTGAAGTAGACGTATCTAAAGTTAAAAAAGTCATGTTGAAGAATGGTAGACCAGCAGCTGAGACTATTGATCCAGAAACTGGTACTAAAATGTTCAAAATCTTATCTGCCGCTGACGCTGCTTTACTTTAATAATTTTAGTAAAATAGATTGACCTCTAAAGAAATTGAAGTGTCAACTCCGATTCGTC
>Ga0265297_10003044_pt1 | contig 31572 bp, 31 predicted proteins | sample Munlanlwell13791_FD_192502 | JGI IMG/M metagenome (GOLD analysis project Ga0265297, IMG submission 192502) | Leachate microbial communities from a municipal landfill in Southern Ontario, Canada - Leachate well 137-91 | ecosystem: Engineered > Solid waste > Landfill > Unclassified | place...
TTGCGGTCAAAATAAATTGCACATTGGAGAAATCTACTTTAGCTTCTGAATTTTGATACTTAGCGGATTGAATGGTATAATACCTATCCTCATCACTAAAAAGTCTGTAAAATTCACGCCGTGTTTCATCAGAGAAAGAATTATATTCTTCTAAGACCACTATTAATTTAATCCCCTGTTTTTTAGTTTCCCGCGCTAACTTACACAGAACGCCTTCAAGTACAAAAGTCCCATCTTTGTTAAAATCATCCCGGGAGAACAAAGCGTCTCCTTCAAGTCTCGCATTACCATCTATGATATGCACCCCGTAACCTTCGTTATTAAGCCTTGCACCTATGTATCTTGCAAGGGCAGATTTGCCTGAACCCGTTGGACCCAATAATGCAACTGCTGGGGTACCTTCATAAATCCGCTGCTCAAGACTTTCTAATATCAGAGGGTCAGGAATAAACCCTTGAGGAGATGTGACACTGAGATAAGTCGGAACCGGAATAGGTTTGGAACAATCTGATTTTTTTAATTCTTTCACAAAAACTGCGAGTAGATTCTCGCCTTTCGTTTGGACGATGTGTTGCTGTAAGATGTAAGGTTCAAGCGTAACGTCAAACCTTTCCCTATTTGTAGTCATTCCCTGCTCCGATAGAACTGACATAGCCAATCGCTCTGCTAACTTCTTCTGGTGGGTTTGAAAAGTCTCATCCTGCAAGTATTCGTCTACTGATAAACTGCCATCCATAATATCCACGACCTCTTCCGATGCAAGTAGCAGTCTATCTTCCTTCGGTGTTCCCGTTGGATTGACTTCGCCGACAAGGTACCAAAGTCCATCTTTACTTTTTTCTAATCTGTAATCTACCTGTAAATCCAGCAATTCACCGGTAGAAAGATTAGAACTTATTTTGGCTCTTGGAATCGAAATATTTAATAGTTCTTCCTCTGTCATATATTTACCTCCGTTTTATTTATTATTTATTGAACCTTCGTTCAAAGTGAGGGACTCGGATTACTGCGGGGTACGGGTAATCCACTACTTGCGCAATCGCCAAGCCAAGTGTTTTATTCAACGGAGGTCGTAGTATCATTGACTTGCAATCTTCAAGTAACGGCGAATAATCAACCAATACTTTTAAATCCGATTTGTTCAAATGAAATGCGATAGTAGAATAAATCTGTCCATAAACACTTGCCGGAATAGAGGCAGGACTCTGTGTTGAAAGCAAAAGTGTAACTCCAAATTTTCTGCATTCCATCACGAATTCGGCAATTTTCTCCCCACAGGTTTTTATGAAATGCTGTGCCTCATCTACGACAACAAGATATTTTTGGGATACTTTTCTGTGCATTGCATATTTTCCACTTTGCTGAAGCCTATTCAAAAGCAATTTCACAAACAACCCCTGGTAGTATTCGGTCATGTTAAAAGTGTTGACTAACACGGTTTTACTTTGTTTAAGCGCCATCAATATTTGAGAAACAATAGGAGATACTTTAGAATCAATATAGTTAGCAAGCACACGAGCCTGCTTACTTACAGCATCAATTGTTGCCATAGGAGCAATACCTACCGTTATATTTTTCCCTTTGTGTTGAGGGTCTGGAATTTGCTGCCTATGAAGTTTGTAAGGGTCTGAGTTTAGATTGTATTTTGCCAATATTTCAATATAGTTCTTTGGCTCCCTCGTTTGCATGTGCATCCATAGGTCACGCATTGAAGTGGACATATCCGGGAACTGCTCAAATATATCGGTTAGCGCTAACTCTTCGGGAGATAATTTTAGTCTTTTTTCATATCCAAACAACACAACCTTATCATCTCCTAATGCGGATAGTCCCCTTGTGCCTTTATCATTAGGGTTATCCATTCCTAAATCCGGATGCCCGAATATGAGCATTGGTAGTGGAGACTTAAGTTCAAGGTTAGATGCAATCAATTCTTTTAAAAAGTTGGTCTTACCTGTACCCGTTTTACCCAGCACTAAAGCATGCCTCGATAAAGCCAAATCTATATCCAACTTAAAGGGAATGTTTGTACTTTTATACCCACTAGCTATATTCCCTATTGTTATGCCTTCTTTATGGTTAGGATAAAGTTTCGCAATCTCACTTTCATTTGCTTCAAACACCGGCATAAAATACCCGATGTTACCTTCGAACTCTGTGAGTTCTCCTGTGTCATACACCGTTCCGAGAGGTTCTATTTCAAGTCTTTTGTATAACATACCCATAGTCTGCGGTGTAGGATTTGAGTTCTCTAATAAACACTTCTTGGCAATATTTACGAGTATAATTTCTGTCGAGTAATCGTGGCTGTCTGTAATCCTGGTGATTCTACCAATAGTGTTTCCTATTTTTACAAAATCCATCAGTGAAATACTTGCTTCTACTTGTTTATCAGCACGGGCAAGAATATTACCATTATCTGCACTACCTATGGTTATTGCTATTGTTCCCATTGTTACCTCCTTGTTGTAATTTCAAATAAGCTTTCTCTATCTTCTCATATACTTTTAATCTCGCTACGTCTTCGTAGTTATCACAATCAATAGCCTTATCCAGTCTTATAGAATAAAGAATTTCTTCTTTTATTTTTTTGAGCTCTTGCAAAAACTGAGCGTGAAAGGATGTCATGCTTACCTCCATTTTCAGAGGAGTATCTACTTCTCTACTATTCTTATACCATAAAAAACATTGTATTTATTGGGAGTTTTGGGGTAATAGGTAATGACTATTTTGTAAAAAAGGTTAGACAGATTTACGTAAATCTGGGGTTAATTTTTTATTTAATTTTTTTATTCGTTTTCGCATTGACAAGTTTTGCTACAGCCGTACAACCTTGTCATATATGATAAACTTAGGATAACAAGTATGTTAGAAAAAAGGGGGAGATATGAAATTCGAGCATGAGAGGGTTGTAGTAAAGAAGGACCCGAAGGAAATGAAATTTGTGGATGTAATGCGTTTTGCACGTCCGGATCTGCATCGCGAAATACCGTTTAAAAGGCATCTTCGGTATTTAATTATTATCGGTTCTTCCGATAAAGACAAGAGTGAATTAATACATAAATTCTTTGGATTTAAGGTCCCTGATAGTTTATTTTACAAGGAGTTCGAAGAAGAGATGGCAAAAATGGGAGAGCCTGTTGAAAACTTTTTCATAAACAAGCTCGATAGCAATACATTGGAATTTAAAGAATGTCTTAAAGTTTTAGAAATAGAAGAATTAGCCCCATTTATGGGTGATATGCCTAAACCTCAATTTGTGAATAGTTGGCTCTGTCGGATGGTGAGTCTTATGGACACATTCCCAAAAGTTGCCCTTCGGATAAACATATTTAAAGCTAGAGGAATGCCAACAAAAGAAATACTGGAAGCAGTGCATGCAATTTATCCCGGGCTCAAAGATTTAACGGAAGATGATTTAAATAACTATTTCTATTATTTTTTTGATAGTTCAAATATGACAGAGCGGGATTGGCAATGCTTCATAGATTACATGGACAGCGAATCGTATAAAAATTGTTATACTGCAATGCTTTCCAGCGACAATAAAGAGCTTTTGCAGGTACTTCAAAAAGAACTCTTATGAACGAAGCCAATAACCAGGGGAAGGGTGGCGGTCCGAAGGATACGACAAATACTCGGCTTAATGCTGTTAAACACGGCATCTTTACGAATAGAATATTTTTGAGTGATGAAGAAAAAGAGGAGTTTAGTAAGCTTAAAGAGGACATTATCGCGACCCTTAACCCTGCCGACCAATTTGAAGCTATTCTCGTAGATAGGATATGCCTACACATTCTCAGACTTCAGCGGTGTGCTCGTGCTGATTCTGACATAGATAGCTTGCACGGATTTCACAAATCTGTTCGCCCCAGACTTGCATTGAACAAAGAAGAGAAACACTTGATTCAGAGATACGAAAGAGTTGCAGAGAAGTCCCTGTTCCGCACTTATAATGAGCTGAAAGGATACAGAAAAGACCCGGAATATCAATGAAAATCTTTTTTTGAAAAAACGAACTTCTCTGAAAAATTATGGTTGACAGTCTTACTGTAAGATTTGAGTATCCGTTCCATAACTTCCTGACATATCTGATTCTACGCCAGACTACTGTCGAAGAGATTAAGAGTCGTATTAAGGCCCTCTGTCACGCCACGTTGACGGCAGAAGACGTAGAGGCATATAGACAGCGTTTCTATAACGGCATTGACAAAGAGTTGCCGAATGCATTACAAAACGCAGCAGGGCTATCTAAAGAGGTATTAAGCAAAGCTATGGAAAAGTATAACCTCATGGATATGTACGAGTTTGAATCTGGCAAAAACAATGATATGGAAACTGCTTATAAACTGGCTACTACCGATGACAGCTTGGTACTAAACATTCTTTCGCTGAAACAATTAAAACCTGCTGAAATTACAGAACTGTATGAATCCTGCTATCCTTCTGCAAAGAAAATATCTACTAAGGTGTTGGAGTTATACTTCCATTATTTCTGGGACATCAGTACTATGGATACTGCCGACTGGTCTCATCTGTTGCCCAAATTGGAAAACGAGGACTACTACCGAATGGCAATAAAGTCGGAGTTAAAGTTCATCTTGGAGATGCTCGGCATAGATTATCAGAAAATTAATATTCAGAAATTCGTAGAGAATAAATTTAAATACAAACTTACCACAATGGGCCCGGAAGAAGCAAGTATCGAACATTCCGGATTTCTCAAGCAAGATAAGTTTGCTTCGTATTTTGACGAAGATTCCCCTCATTATATCCCGGGGTATCCGGAATCAGAAGCTACTGTAATAGAAGAAAACGCGGAGCTAGGGAAAGAATATTAGGAGGAAAACTAAATTAGATTAAGTTTGGATGTAACTCCCCTTTTTAGTTATTTGGAATGACGGATAGGTTTATGGCAGGGAAATATTCTTAATTTCTCCTTTAAGTAATTCATATACCCAACTTCTTAAAACACAAAACTCATTCATTTTGCCGGTATTATATCCATGTACGAAAACTAGTTCATTGTAGCTCTTATGAAATAATAATGACAGATCCTGTGCACAATAGTGTATGAATTTTTTATCTTCCAGAGAACTATAATTTATTTGTTCATAATCGACTTGAAATTCATTTTCTTTCGCATCATTTCTTTTGTAACCATAAATAAGACTAAAACCCTGTGACGAGATTGTTTGTATATTGATATACATAGAGATTGGCTGGGCATTATATAATTCAAAATTATTTTTTTGAAGAGGAAAACATGTTTCTACTATGTTATTATAAGTCTTAATAAGTACCTCAAAAAATGTTTTTACATATTCAACTATTCTATCCCTGCTGTATTCTGCAAGTATTGTGTCAGGTATCCAACCTATATTTCCCCTTCTTTTAAATACTTCCTTAAATACTTCTTCTACTGGTATGTCAGGGGTTGGGAATAATGGCTTTTCTATTTTTTCTATTCCAACTGATTTCAGATTATTAATAATCTCATCCAAATATTTAAATGGTGGGTAATTACCTTGTATGTTAGATGCTGTTATTGGCTTTTTTATTTTTAAAGCTTCTTCCGCTAGTTTATTTATCTTAGTATAATCAATTAACGAATCATCCCACGAATAGACGTTGTTTTTCTCCTTTATTGTTCCTGCCTTAATCAGATTGTTAATTTCTTCATCTTTATAATATTCTCTGGCAAGAAACAAATAAACCCGTGATTGCAGTTCATTCAAATCTATAGGAAAGATTTTATCATATCTTGGCAAGTAAGAAATATTTATATTATATTCATATCCGAGTTGACGATGATAAAAATATAAGATATTAACAACTTTTTCTATCATTAATTCTATAGATTTAGTCTCGTTTAATAAACCTTTTTCGATGATTTTTTTTATCTGTGGAATAATAGCTTCTTTTGCTTGTTCTTTTGGGGCTATAGTTTTGAAGCTCTTCCCCATATGCAGTACAGTCGCTTTGTATGATAAGAATGGTTCATCAGTCCAAAATTTTGAACGTTCTAATACTTTGATTGGTTTACTCTTTTCTTCACACATTGGATAAAATGCATATTCGTTCAAAACAAAAGGGGGATTATTAGGGATTAATATACCAATTTCTTTTAATGTTTTTGGATCAAATTTTTCCCTGATATTTGGGAATTGATTTGTTAAGTAATCATTATACTGTTCTAGAAAAGATAAAATTCTTGTTTCCTTGTATTCTTCTAGAATTTCTAAGTGTTTATGGTTAGCTACCGAATTGTAATAATTTATTACACTTAAGCCAATTTGTCCTTTAAAAAAAGTAGGAAGAATACACCTAAATTTTTCAGGCGATAGGGTATCTAATTTAAAAGATAAAGCACATATAATATAATCTCTCAGCATAGTGTAATAAAAGCCGATGAAAACATTGCCATTCTCATCTTTTTTCTTAACAAGGATATTATACGAAAAGAGGTCTTCAGGTAGTTCGTCGGAAATATTCATATTGATCCTTTTTTTGAAACAGGTTTCCTCAATACTTCCGTATGTCTTTTTACTTGCTGTCTCTTCTTCAATTAACGTAGTTCCTATCTCACGCAAGATAGATATTAATGTGTCAGGTTTTTTTGATTTTTCTAACATAGAATACAAGTAGTTACGAAGAAGATTACAATCTTTTGCTTCCGTTGGAAAATTACCACCTTGATATGTTTCTGCTACTATTTTAATCATGAACCCTAATCTTAATTCTTTCTTTAAATCGGAACTTATTTCTCCCCTCAGGTTATAAACTGTTGTATACTTTTTTATAACATCCGACAATTCTTTATCATCAAACCTCTTTAGCATAAAGCCAGGAAGTTGGGAAACATCATCTGAGGTTTTTTCACTTTGAGTTTGATTTACAGGATATATAGAACCGTAAAGATGTGTTTGAGTCCCGCGCTCATATAAAAATGATTCCCATTGTTGAATTTTGCAGGTAAGACAGATTTTAATATTTTCCATATGGTTTAAATTCAAGCAAAAATCACTTAATTCAAGTTTGAAGTTTTCAATCATTGATTCATCTATAGCATCAATGAAAATAATAAGTTTAGTACGTAAAACCTTCGCAATCCCCTCAAGTTTTTTGAAAATATGTGTGTCTTCGGTATACGTGGAGAACGCCCAGTTGAAATCTGAGCAAATAGTTTTTAAAAGAGATTTGTTTAATAACGTTGCATTAAAAAAAAGAACTAAGGATTTATTGGAATATTCCAAAGCTAAATCACAAATACAATTTGTTTTTCCGACCCCAGATTCTCCAATGATTGAAAACGCTTTATAGGAGCTTTTCAAAAAATTTTCAAATTCAGTATATAAGCTTATCCGCGGAACAAAGAGTTCTGGGATGAATTTCTTACTCAGATCTTTCCTATGCCCTATCAAAGTACTAATTCTTTGTGCTACTTGTGACTCTGAAAATGCTTTTACGTTTTCAGGGGAATAACCAATAAAACTTATCATCGCCTCATACCTAATCTCAATATCTTCATCTGATGATAACCTACAACCTTTTTGCCAAAAATTTGATTGTTTGCCAAGTTCTTTTCCTGTTAAGTCCTCTTTAGATATTGAGTCAACAAGAATTGTTTTCTTGCCATTTGTTACCAATACAAAAGGAGCAATATTATCTAATAACCTTGCGTAAGATATACCCTGATCAATATCATCTTGGGTAATATCTACTTCATCAGATTTAACCTCTATAATGAATATGTTTTTGTGATTACGGTGACATAAAATATCTGAACGCCCTAATATAGATAAAGACTCTTTGTCTCCGATTTTTTTATAAATATTTCTTCCTAACTGCAGGTTAAATGTTTTTTCAAACGACAATTCGGATAGGTCCAGCCCAAGTGAAGCAAGGTAAGGCAGAACGACCTTGTTTTTTAGATCCTCTTCATTCATGATTTTTATTATTGTAACTCATTACTTATTTTGGTTTTTTCTTATTCTGATGTACCCAAGTTTTTAAACCGACAGACCAAGTATGTACAAGTGATTGACGTAAAATTGTTTGTAGTTCATCTTTACTTAATTTTTCTATATGCTCCATAGTGTTGCTTGGTAATTGTCCCTCCTCTACCATTTTTTGAAGCTTCTCAAAAAAAATTGAACGCGTATAAAACTTTTGAACATAAAATGCAGGGAACCAATCCTCCTGAATCTCTGGTTTGGGTTTTTCAGCTAAATAGCGAATTCGATATGAACGATAACCATATTTACTTTCTTTTACTTCGATAACTTCGGCTAAGTCACTATATGCAAGCACAAAATCTCCAACCTGTATATCGCGGACAGTTGTATTATAAACAAGAGAGGTTGGTTTCGTCTGGTCGAGTATTGGTAAAATTCTTTTCATAATAGGAAGTTCAGGACGTCCCAACAATCGATGACACCTATCAAGTATGGAAATAAGTAATAACGAAAGCTCATATACTGCATCTTTCTCTGGATTCGGGGTTAAATAAGAGTGAGTTTTATTTGAGCGATAATGAATCATCTCACTTGCATGTCCGTATCTACCAAAATAACTAAAACCAAAGAGTAATTTTTCTCTATCATGCATGATAATAGTCGCATCTTTTATACGTCCTCGCATGTTGCTTAAAATTTGTCCCGGACGAAGTTCGTTCCTTGGTTTTAATCGAGTACGTTCCCGTAGATACCATGCTTTTTGAAGGTCTATCTCACTCTCGACCTTTTGTATCCAGTTAATTTGATTATCAATAGAATCTTCGATATTCATACTCTGTGCCCCATAGAAATCTTTAAGATCAAGATTCATAGACAAAAATTCCTCGAGTTGTTCAATTAAAAGGAGATGTCGGTAATATGGTTGCTCATTTGTCTTGTCAAAAAGAATCAACATAACCAACACTTCAAGAAGACGTCTTATCCGAGTTTCCTGTTCTTCAAAAGTGTGTGTTTGAACTATGCGACCAGGTTGGTCACCAGGGGTTACAAGGAATGGGTCTTGTAATAATTCCCGTAAACTCATCAAATATATCGATGTTTTTTGAACTTCATCAAGAGCAGTGTAGAGGACATAAGCTCGAGCATCTGCATGTGATTGTCCTGCAACAAAGAGATACGATTGCTCGTCTATACACAACTCTTTACGAAGCTCATTTGCTCCCTTTATGCCTATATCAATAGGAATATCCCAAAAAGGGTCACGTTCAAAACCCGATGGTTCAATCAAGTGAGCAACTTTTCTGCGGATTTTACGAATAATTCTAAAAGTTTTTTGATCTTTCATCCGGCAAATGCCTCTCTCAAAACCGAATGCATTAGCATTTCGGACTGATTTTTGCGTTCGGTTACTTGTTTCTCTAATTCATTAATCATAGCCATAAGCTTGTCTACTCGCTCAACAATGGCTTCTTGTTCGGCAATGGAAGGCAACGGGACTAAAAACATCCTCATACCTTTTAATGAAAGATTTTTTATAGTAGTTTCGCTGGCATTGTCAGAAGCATAAATTAAAAAGTATTTGGTTTTTATTATTTGCATCATGTAATACTTACTTACACCGGTTAGCAGATTTAAATAACATGCGCTTTTCCCCAAAATTATTTTTTCATTATTGTATAATGCTACGTTACCTAATGTCCCGTTTATTGAAACTAACACGGTTTTTTGAGTTAACTCTTTCTTATGTTTATTATATTCTTCTAAGGAAACTCTTTTAGTGTTGTCCTTTATCAAAACCTTTCCTTCATTTAGATTATTCCCATTTATGAAAAAATATTCTCCGTTATTTGAATAATTTGGGGTTCCATGCAGACCATCCCCTAAAAGTGAAACTAAATCTTCCAGTTTACACCACACCCAACCATTAGGCAAAGTAAAGGGCTTTTCATTATCAGTTATAGGTGACAAGGGGTTCCCTTCTCGTATTTTGCCATCTTTGATAAGGCGTTCTTTTTCGGCTTTGATTTTCTCAAGCAATTTTGAGGCATGATTATCTCCGCTAATCAATTCAAAATTCTGTTTCCGCCATTCGGCAGTAAGTTTGCCTTCAATCGCTTCCTGCAAAACGGTTTGACGAAGCTTTCCGAAAAGGGTTATCTGAATATCTGATTCATTCAATAAATCCCTATGCTCAACAGATACACTGTCAATCTTGCTGATAATCTCTTCTTGCTTCCAAACGGGTGGAAGAGGTATTTCGATATTAGAAATAGCCTGTACAGACAAAGAAACATTAGCCGCACCCTTCATTAGAGGAACAATAACCCGGTCTTTATTTTTCTGAAGATATGCGTGAAGATACCGGGGGCTGAGTACATTCTCATCTTTTGGTATAAGAGCCGCCAAAATTGTGCCCAGTGCAAACTTACCTTCTTGGTAATGAACATAATTTAGAGTTTTTTTACCGTGCCCAGTCGATGAGACTAGTGGGATACACACTGCTTTTGTGTCAAACTGATAATCTCTTGAGGTCTTGCGTTCTGCCCCTGTGGTAACCAATGGGTACTTACCAGATGATGCTTTTGCTAATCCAGTAGAACCTTTCTCGAGAGTACACAATTCTCCAATTTTAGCACGTTTCAAATCAGCCATCCCCAAGCTCCTTCTTTAAAACATCTAGAAACTTGTCACTTTTGCGAAATGAATCATAAATCATATGGACAATCTCAGAACTTGAATAGGCATGTTCTTCTTCAGGAATATGTGGATTCTTAATGTCAAGGCTATACCCATTTGATGCAATCGTATCTATGGATACTTTCCATGCCTGTTCGTTTTCCTTGCGTTTTTTCCACCACTTTTTAAGCCCCTCAAATTCACTTTTTTGAATCGGTTTTGTTTTATTGTATGCTTTTGCACCTTCAGGTAGTTTATGATCCCAATACCAGATTTCTTTGGTCGGTTTGCCTTTCTCAAAAAAAAGTAAATTAGTGGCAACGCTGGCATAAGGTTGAAAAACAGAATTTGGCAAGCGGACAATCGTATGCAAGTTGCAGTTTTCTAATAAGTGTTGGCGGATTCTCTGTTTAACACCATCCCCGGTAAGCGACCCGTCAGGCAAAACAATTCCTGCACGACCACCATCTTTTAGATAACGTATCATAAGCATTAAAAAAAGGTCGGCGCTTTCAGTAGTACGAAAATTCAGAGGGAAATTAGTTTCAACTCCATCCGCAACCGATGCGCCAAAAGGAGGATTAGTAAGGATTACATCAACCCTTTCCTTCTGTCCGATAGTAGTGTATTCGCGGTTTAAGCTGTCTGTATAATCCACGTTTGGCACTTCAATATCGTGCAATATCAAATTAGTTACACAAAGCATAAAGGGAAGAGGTTTTAATTCCATACCATAAATGTTATTTTCAAGAGTCTTGAGCCCTTCAACTCCTTTGACATCTTGCTTACGAATGTTTTCTATGGCGCTGGTTAAAAAGCCTCCTGTTCCACAAGCAGGGTCTAAGACCTTTTCACCTAAACGTGGGTTAATCATTTCCGTAATGAATTCCGTTAAAGCACGTGGAGTATAAAACTCACCATAATTCCCGGCGCTCTGTAGGTCGCGTAAAATCGTTTCATAAATATCACCAAATATATGCCTGTCTTCAGCCTTATTAAAATCAATTTGGTTTAGCGCATTAATAACCTGACGAATAATCGTTCCATTCTTCATATAGTTATTAGTGCCGTCAAATATTTCACGAATAATGAGAGCGCGTTTATTGCCGGTACTTACATCAAGATTTTTTAGTTGTGGTATCAAAGTGCCGTCAACAAAGTTTTTAAGCTCTTCCCCTGTCATACCTTCGTCATTAGCTGCCCAATTACGCCACTGTAAATCCTTCGGCATAATGGATACATATTTGTTATTGATAATCTCAAGTTCTTTATCTTTATCATCCAATATTTTAAGACTAATCATCCAACCCAATTGTTCGATACGCTGTGCATCCCCAGCCACGCCAGGGTCTTTACGCATAATGTTCTGTAATGATTTTATAATATTTCCAATATTACCCATTCACTCTCCTTAAGCTACGGCATAAATCTTGGTTTCCATTTCTTCAATGATATTCAGATATTGGTCGCGCCCTCCAAAAATCTGAATGATTTCCGATGGAGTGCCCATTTGATTAAACGGCTCAATTCTTAATACCGAGAGATCTTCAATATTCTCGATGCCTTCATCGGCATACTTATCTAAAAGCGCATTGATAATTTCTTGTGCTTTTGCGCCATACTTAGTGAAATAATTGCGTTTCTTTACTTCTTCAGCACGTTCCCTACGGGTAAGGGCAGGCATATCCCACGCAATATGACAAATCAGGTCAAAAACGTCTAAATCTTTTTTAATTTCTGTCATCAAGTTTTTCATAATGATACCATGTGCTTCTAATTCCTCTATAACCACTTTTTTCTTATTCGCACTATTCCAGCGGTTTAAGAAATCATCAAGGGAACGGAACTCCTGCAAAATGTTCTTTTTTGTATAATCTTTCATACTCTCTATTACAAGCTTACCGTTAGCATCCAGATGTTGAGTCCTCTCGTTTAATACTGAAACATATACACCGGCTACATAAACTTTTGGTTGATGTTCGGATATAATCGGACCACCTTTTACTATTTCTGGGGGATACACCGGAGGAAAATCCACAAGAATTTCGGGTTCCGGGTCACTAATAGTGCCGCTATCTTCTACGCCAATATCTTCTTTTGTTATTTCCTCTTCTGCCTTTACTTGCTTAATCATTATAGGAGGTCCATCAAAATCAGGGTCAGCAAAGAGATTGGTTACGTTACGGAAGTCCATAATAGTAAAGAATGTTTTTCCATACTCCTCGTTAATACGAGTTCCACGACCAATAATTTGTTTGAATTCAGTCATTGATTTTATATTGGAATCAAGAACGATTAATTTACAAGTCTGCGCATCAACACCGGTAGTCATTAGTTTTGATGTCGTAACAATTACCGGATAACGCTCTTCAGGATTTATAAAATTATCTACTTCGCGTTTACCTTCATCGTCATCGCCTGTAATACGCATAACATATTTATAGTTTTCTTTTACTAAATCGGGATTTTCATTAATAAGAGCCTGCCTCATCCGTTCGGCATGTTCTATATCAACACAGAAAACTATTGTTTTATCAAACCTGTTTGTTGCACGTAAGTATTCAGAAACTCTTTTAGCTACAAGCTTTGTCCGCTCGTCTATAACAAGGTTTTTATCAAAATCTTTAGTATTATAAAGACGGTCTTCAACTTCATTGCCGTCTTTATCTGTTTTGCCTGCTTCCGGACGCCAACCTTCAAGGTCTGTATTGAACCCGACACGGATAACTTTATAGGGAGCCAAAAATCCATCCTCTATGCCTTGTTTTAGTGTATACGTATAAATAGGTTCGCCAAAATATTCTATATTAGAAATTGTTTTTGTTTCCCTTGGTGTTGCAGTAAGACCGATATGAGTTGCGGAACTAAAATAATCAAGTATCGCCCTCCATGCGCCATCAGCAGCTGCGCTTCCACGATGACACTCATCAACAACTACAAGGTCAAAAAAATCTCGACTGAATTCTCTGTAAGCATCTTTATCTTCATTATAATTCGTTAATCCCTGATAAAGGGCAAGGTAAATTTCAAAAGCTTTGTCTATTTTTTTCTTTTTTATAACCGTCATCTTTTCTTTAAAATGTTTGAAGTCATTTCGCTTAGTTTGGTCAATAAGTATGTTGCGGTCTGCCAAAAAAAGAATTCGTTTCTTCCTGCGATTCTTCCAAAGACGGTATATTATTTGAAAAGCGGTATAGGTTTTTCCTGTGCCTGTAGCCATTACAAGAAGGATTCTATTTTCGCCGCGCGCTATCGCTTCTACCGTTCTATTTATAGCTATCTGTTGATAATAGCGAGGCGTGCGTCCTGAACCGTCAAAAAAGTAATCAAACGAGGCAATCTCTTCCTGCTCAGAAGTCTCAATCTTTTTGTATTTTTTATACATATTCCATACTTCAGACGGTGAAGGAAAATTGCCTAAAGATAACTCTTTTTCAATAAGCGGAGATAGTCCGGAAGAATCATGCTGAATAAAGCCATCACCGTTTGAACTAAAGGCAACAGGTATATCGAGTATCTCTGCATAACCTAATGCCTGCTGTAACCCTGCTCCGACAGAATGGTTATTATCTTTTGCTTCAATAACAGCAATTGGAATATTCGGTTTAAGATAGAGAATAAAATCGGCGTATTTCTTCTCGCCACGTATAGTTCTATTGCCTCCGCCCAAAATACGACCTGCTGTGAAAAAGACTTCTTCTCTAATCTGTTTTTCTATATCCCATCCAGACTTTAGAAGAGCAGGTAAAATAAATTTTGTACAGATGTCTCGTTCCGATAGTTCTTTTTTTGAACTCATAGTGTCCTACGCCTTAAAACCACTTTCTAAATCAAAACTTCTAACCATTTGCATAATAAAGTATATTTCTATATTAAGTTGGAGTTTGGATTTTGCAAGAAAAACTTTCTCAACTCTAGGGTAAAAAAATTTATAAACCTAGGAATAATAGAATAAGTAAATAAATTTGGTATGGTTCCGAAAGATTCCAGGCGAAGAGAAAAATGGAAATATTAAGTAAAAAAGATAGTTTACCTGTTACAACTAAAGTTTTTTAACAAGCAGCCCCAAGTATTTTATAGTTTTATTTGGAATTATTTCTTTTGTTGTTGCTTTAGGGTTTCAACTATATTGATAGTTGGGAGCAATAGGTGTGGGAAATTAGAATTTTTAGTAATATAACTGACCGTTTCTCTTATATAAGGGAAAAGTATAGCTGTACAATTACTTAACCATGTTTTTGCAAATTCTTCTTTGTTTTCAACATTACTCTCAAAAACACCACTAACAACTAAATTTAATGAAAGAGGTGGTTTTTCATAACCCTTAAATAAATCTATTTCCAATGCTACAACTACTGTAGATGTATCTTCTTTTTTCTCAAAAGATGCTATCTTACACTTAAAGTCAATATTAATCGGACTTCCTTTTTTAGGATAGATACAATCGTTATAAGTTATAAATTTAATTTCCTCAATATGATAATTCTGAAACTTTAACATTGATGTAATTGCTTCCATTATGCTCCTCTTGCTAATGCAAATTTATTTTGTATGTCCATATTGATATTAGAACCGCAACAATAGGTATCCCATATTGAATTTTTAACGAGTTGAGGTATAAATTGTGATTTTATTAGTGAATAATCTACTTTAACAAGTTCTTTTATAGTGATATACTCGTCTTCAGTTACACACTCGTCTTCAAATAAATATTTATCTGCATATATATGAATAAACCTATCGTTTAACATGTTATATATGGGAGTTAAATATGCCCAAAATTTTTTAGTTCTTATTATATTTTCATCATTTACAACAATATAATAATCTGTAAATCCATCCTCTTCCTCTATAGTTAATTTTACTTTTAAATTAGGAAATTTACATTTTATTTTTTTAAATATAGAATTTGCTTTTTTTTCTAGTTGGTTCATTTTTCCTCCTACGGTATCTTACGAATCCAGTCTTTAACTGCCACAGCAATTCTGATAGCATCAAGTAAGTGTTTTTTCTCATATAGGGTACATTCGTAATCTGAGTTTTTTCTTCGCATATAAATTTTTTCTATTTCAGAAACAAGAATATGCATGTCACTTAAATTTGTTCCCCCTTGTTTTGACATTAAGTAACAAAATATATTACCGATTTCAGCATGGGGGTAACTTCGTTCCCCTCGATTAAATAGACTTACATCACAAGATTTAATTTCACAAGTTGACTTAATTATTTGAAAAATACTATAATACGCTCGACTTATACCTGTATTATAAGCTTGAAGTTCTATACATTCTTGGCTTACTTTTAGACTCTCTTCCGCTTTCTGTTGCAGTTTTATAAACATATAATATAAGCAAAATACTTATAAGATAGGCAAAGAGTCTATTCTATTGTATATTATTTGTCAATATGTTTTATTAAAATTCCCCACAAAAACCGCTTTGACGATCTACATCTTACGCATTTCTACCCGCCCCCCAACACCTCTTTTATCTTCTTTATATCCGTCTTCTTCAGCTTCGTCTCCGCTCTACAAACCGGACATCTATGTAAAAAATAATGTCCCGGGGCTTTTATACAATCCTTTACCCAGTCGATATGATTTCCGATTTTCTGGTCTTTACAGTTTTTACAATGGATTATAACCATCCTGTTAGCTTCATGGGTTCCTTTCTGAATGTCTTGAAGGGTTATATAGTTAATGGACATTAGGGGATAATAAGTTTAGTTCAGATATTTGGCAAGAGGAAAGTTTATTGACCTACTAATTCTCAACTTGATTTGTCACTATTTATTAAAAAGATATCTTGAGTTTTACGAAGGACCTCTGCTGCCTTATTGGCAATATTTCGATTATGATAAAACTGATACTTTGAAGATGATACAACAAAATTCCGAATAGACATAAGACGATCTGGGCAAGATTGTGTGTAGTCAGCCAAAAGGTTACGTAACCCGAAGTGTTCTATTGAAGTCTCTAAATCCTCCATATCCTCAACTGTTATCACAATAAGCGGTGCGATACGAAGATTTTCTTTCTTTAATTCCCCAGATTTATTCTTAGCATCTGGTTTAAGTAATTTCTCAAATTCTGACAATAAAAAGTTCCCATATACAGGCGCTGATAAAAGCGAATCATAAACAACTAACACCGGATATATAAGATTAGTTTGACTAAATTCATTATTTTCCCCTAACCACTTTTTAGATGCCAATAGCTCAATTATTCTGACAAGCTGTGCTATTCCACTTCTGCGATCATGAGTAGTTTGTGTTACCCCGTATTTTTCTTGTAAATATTTTATGTAGTCTTCAGGATTCTCAGTTAGAATTTTATCTTCTCGAATCCAAATAGCTTTCATTTCAAAAAGAACAATTTCTGTGATATCATTTAGGCAAGCATCTATCTGTATTTCATTCCCCGTTGGATCAATTCCTTTGACGTTGCAAGATAGACGTTTAGTCAAGATTCCGGATGTATTAGGAAACATCCTTTTAAGAATATCGCTTATATAACTTTCAAAGGCATTCCCAAAAGCTCCAAAAATTTCGTTAGCTTTACGATCAAGGCTTCTTTTGCTTATAATAAATAGGGGACCAACAGATGCTTTTTCACTATAAAAAACTGGATCTAATATAATTGCCCGACCATCATTTACCCGCAAAATTGGCTTTTCTCTTAAAGGTAGATAATTATAAGACGAAGCATTTTCATCGCTTCCTATATTTATTTCGTTCTGTTTCCATAATGCATTTCGAAGTTCATCAAGAGTCTGGGATTCAAGAGCAATATATTTTTCAAATATATCTCTATAAGAAGTCTCTTGACCTAAATTAGTTGAGTTAAGAATACATGTTCCTCTATCAGGATTTAGAAAGTTTGCAATCATTGCGGATAAACAGATATAATACTGTTCTACAGAGAGTCCAGTTGAAGATAGAAAGTCTTTCTCAAACTCCCCATAATAGCAACTGAAATAATCTTTAAGAAAATCCATCCTCGTCCTATTGACTTAGATATATCGGGAGATAATTCCGATGCTTCTACACTCTTCCGAATGGTACCTAAAGCTCTTTCCCTTGCAATATCTATTCCCTCATTCAAAGAAAAATTATCCTTGAATACACGTTTCTGCCATATATCACCAGCTATTAATACAACTTGCGCAAACTTTCTCCGTACTTTCGGATCTTCAAAGGTATTTCCATCGTCTGGATGGTCTCGACAATATAGGATAACCCATCGAATAAGTTCCAAGAGTTGACCTCTAAAGAATATTCCTACGTTTTGTGCCCCCCTATGTTTTTGTACAAAGATATTGACTCTTTCGATTTCTTCATTTGTTAAAAATTGCTGCAATCCAAATTCTTGTCTCCTTTTATGATCCCAGTCTAAGGAACTTGAAACAATCAAGTTGAGACGTGCACACCAGAATAATGTGTCCGTACGGCTTAAGTCAAGAAGTAGACGTTTAAAGGTTTCAAAATCACTTCTAACGTCAGGGAATATTTCATATACTGGTACGAAAACTTTAGCTTGGTTTATCGTTTCCATTTTTCAACCACTCTTGAATCGTATCAACAAAATATATGATTCCTTTCAAATAGTCAATAATTTTTGGTATTGAATTCGACTTTCTTGTGCCTTCCATAAACTTGTGTTGAATTCTATAACTATAATTTCTTCCCCAATATTATTTTTTAGTTGTTCGATCTTTTGCTTCACTTCTATTAAAGAAGTTGTATCTCCAATGATAACTTCGACAGCATAAGTATACTTCAATTCTGGATTTGTTTTAAAATCGAGAAGTTTGTCAAAATCATCTTTTAATTTGGTAAGATTAGTGGCAAGTTTAAATTCAATGACACAAAGGTTTTCATTGGAATTCTTTTTATGCATAATGAAATCAGGAATTTTCCCGTCTTCAAAACAATGTTGGTATCTCTTATCCACTTCTGCCTGCATTACGTATCTACCAAAATCTATATCACTATTTTCCATTAATTTTCGAAATTCATGATAAAATTCATATGCAAAGGGTCTCTCCAAATATTTTGTTTCTTTTATATTTTGTTCAAAAGAAAGGTAGAGTTTAGAATAGTCTATTTGTGAAAGATTACAATAGTTTTCCTTTATATTTTCTAAAGCTTGTTTTATAATAGTTATCATTTATTTATCTCCTTGTTTTTTCATTAAGCATCCACTTATTTATATCCGTAGAGTCTTCTACTCTCTTCTCTACCAAATCCGGCACCCCGGGGCGTCAAAACCTCTATGGAGCCCATTTAAGGTCATCAATATCCCAGCTTTCCCCATTCAAGGATGCTTCTGTTACAGAATTTGTAATTGATTCAATTATATCTAAAGCAACTTCTATCGGGAGTTCTGCTTTCTTGGCAATCTTAATAGCAATATCCATTTTACTTAGGGTTCCCTTAATTTTTTTCCCTTTTATAAACTGTGAAATCTCTATGCCTGATTTAAATGAGCGACACCCCTTGAGTACGTAATAATTCGTATCATCAATCCAGAAAAGAACTTCCTCGCGGGAGCTATATTGCCTTACAAAAATCTTTTCTAATCTATCGGAACCTCCTAGAGGAATGAACTCGCATTGCCCCTTTCTCACAGTTTCCTGGACGCCAATTATGCAACTGAATCTCTTTTTACAGTTTTTATGTATATTGTATTCATTTTTACAATTGAATTTTTTCCATGGTAAATTAAATGGTATCCCACCAAGGTCGGCATTTAACGCAGGCTTCTTAGACGATTTGCTGCTCATTGGTTAATTATACTTCCCATTATCATTTTTGCAACTTAATTTTTTAGAATCAAAGGATATAAAATTCCTGCTCCAAATCGGGGAAATTATGCTAGACCTCGACAAAAGATAAGGAGCCATGCTTATTGTGTCTCTATAATTTACTTGTTACACAAATGTTTTACAAATTCTGTTTCATCGAATTCCCACTCGTTTCCATATTTTCTTATTCCCATATCTTGCTGCAAAATAATTTCAGCTATTTGGTCCCCATCTTTTGTGATAATTTTGTATTCTTTTGCATAATGATAAGCATCCTTAGAAAAGCCACCGGTTGTTACAAACATAAATAGAATAGGGATAAATGTTTTTTCCTGGTTTCTATTCCTTATAGCTACACCTAAAAACTTATCCATATCGGGTCGTCCAACTGTACCTGAGTATCTTTTCGCCTGACCAATAATCTTTATATCCCAATCATATAGCATTGTCGAGCTATTACTGCCAACTTGTATATTTAATTGCCCTACAAAATCTATACCCCCATCATTCGACTTTTTAGTAATTTCAAAGTCCGCAACTCCAAAATGTTTTAAAATAACAGGACACAATGCCTCAAATAAATAAGGATCTATTCCCTTGAGATAGTTTAATATTGTGGGACGTAAAGATATTTTTTCGTTTACCATTCCAACGCCTTTTAAACGATCGTTTGCGCTATTAAATTCTATATATGGTTTAATTTTTTTGTTTGCAGATGTTTCAATGTATTGCAAGAGCAAACTCTTGATTGTTTCTTTTTTACACTCTGCTTCCTCACATGCTTGATCCTTAGGCATATGCTCTCTCTTAATGTAAGTTTCTGCAATCAATTCACCTAAATCTCCTATTAGGTTGGGATTTTCCCTAAACTTCTCTATAATAATTTCTGTTATTTCGCTATTTTTTAAGTTTGCCATATTGTGTCAATCGCTGTTGTATCTTAATAATTGTATCTTTTAATAATTGTATATTTTCTTCAGAAAATTTTTCTACTTCATCAATTCCAATGTCTGATACTGCTTTGAGCCCACGATGTACATCCTCCCACCAATTAGATGTTTTCTGTTCACTAATCATAGGTATTATATCTTCAATTGTTTTGTCTTTTCGCTTCAATTCGTTCAGTGCCTCAGGATTGCTGACCGCTTTTTCTAAATATGCTACATGACGATGGTCACTAATTTTCTTGGGAATTGGATTGCCTTCTTCATCTTTTCCTCCAACAATCCAAGTATAAAAGAACTCTAAATTATCTCGTTTAGTAAATATCCCTTTTTCCCTATCCCAACCTAACCAATCATCCCGCAATAACGGTCTTCCAATAATTTGATCAAAATATGCGAACAATCTTGCATCCCAGAGTTCAGCATATACTTCATCATTTCGCATTTGATTTAACACATTAAATGTTTTCCATAATTTATTAATCTTCGTTGCAGGCATTCCAATCATTTTTCCAATTGTTCCTGCGTCTTCACCTGCCTTTATCATATTATCAATGAATTGTGCCTGTTGATATGGCCCCCACGATTTGATGCCTGTAACATTTCTGACCCCTTGCACCACTTGTTTGCCAATATCTAACAATTCTGGGTTCTTTGCATCAGAATTTAGTATTATGACTTCTATTTCCTTAAGATTATCGACTAATGACGGCTCATAAAATTCTGATTCTTTTAAAATAGTTTTAATGGCAGCAGCCCTCCTGTTCCCTTCTATAATAACATATTTGTCAATTCCAGAGTCAATCTTCATAACCACAATTCTATCTATCGGTAAAAATCCAGAAGTCGAAATAGATTTTATCAACTCCTCGATATCAAAGTTCCCCTCTATCATTCGGCCTAAAATAATATCCTGACGCTTTTGGATAATCGAAAGGTCATAAGATACCGGAGGTTCATTGTATAAGTCAAGGAACCTAGGATTATTTGGGTCAAGAAAAATGTTATCAATGCATACTTTTTTAGTTTCAAAATTCTCAACTATTCTCATGTCGTCCTCCTATATAGAAAATTGTTGGCTTAAAATATACTGCATTCTTAAAGTGATAATGGGAAAAGTCAAGGGGAAAACTAACGAGTGAAGATTCTTTGCTGAATTTAATCGGGAAGATTTTAATTGTCATCCTTTCACACAAAACAAAGCAAAAAGTTATTCACGATAAAATTTTTGAAAGGATACAACTTTACAATTCTACAGCTTTTCCATCTTCAATTTCTTTAATCTTATCTCCAAACAACTCCCGGTATTGCTCGGGATGAAAGGTATGAATCGGAATAATCTGTTTTGGGACTAAATCATCGGCAAACTTTTTCAAATCCCCAATATATGCATGACCACTTACATGCACTATTTCACGTACTATGTTTTTCTTCTCTAAAAAAACATCTAATTTTTTAAAACCTGGTTGCTTAAGATACCCCTCATACATTGAGTATATCAACAGTCCCTTTTTTGAATTACTTATGTTTTCAAAGTCGGGAATCATAGAATTCCTAAACAATACACTTAATTCACTCTGATAAGCCTGAATATAATCAAGTTTTACATTCTTAGTTCTATATTTTTCTAAAATATCTTTTTCCCCTTTTATCCACAATCTTTTTGACTGCTTTTCCGGATGGAAGACTTTTACATTCCCCCACGCTGAGTTTGGTGTCTTTGCCATATCCTTTATATTATCAAGCAGGTAAGCAGTATAGATATCAACGACAAATCGTCTCTTTGCGCTCGCAGTCGCTTTAAAAAGGGATACTAATCTGTCTATATTCTGAGGTGAGAACATCAACAATACCAGCCCTTCAGTTTTTTTCATTAAACTTAATGCTTTATTTTTTACATAATCCTCGTCTTTACGAAAAGGCGCATCCCTCCCAAACATAGTGCCTTCCATTATTAGATAATCAATTTCATTGTGATGCTTCTTGCTAATAAGTTCGATATCCCCTATTGTTCTCCCGTGCATTCTGAAGTCTCCGGTGTAGAAAATTTTAATCCCTTCAGCTTCAATGTAAAATGCAAGAGCGTTAAATGCCGAATGTCCTACAGCATAAGGAATTATCTTGAAATCGCCAATTGTGAATTCCTGTTTAGCTTTAATAACTTTGGGGTTTTCAAGATCTACCCGCAATTGGGTAAAAATCGATGAGACTTCTATCATCTTTTTTGCACCCGCACTTAAATAAATTGGTATTTCAGGTTTTAGTTTATCTAAAAGACCATAATGGTCTAAATGGCTGTGACTCAAAACAATCGCTGATACGGTATTGTTTTGGCTATCTCCCTTGTAAATTCCCTGAATATCTGGGAGTATTTTTAAAGCTTTCAGGCTTTCTACAGATTCATTTTTGTATTTTGAACTATCAAATTCTTCTCCCTTATAAACTAATGGAAGTCCGAAATCCAGAAGGATAGTTGTATTTTTGCTCTTTAGCTCAATACAGGTGCCGCCGATTTCTTTTGTTCCTCTATGAATTATGATTTTCATCTTCCATTTTCTTCAGGGAAGATATTTATGACCCGGGCAGTAAACTTGCCGCATAAGAATCTCTTTCCCCTATCCCTATCTTTGTTGTCCCGTGGACCTTCTTTTAGCATTTTATCCCCATCATAATTATATACGTAGAACTCAAAAGGTTCATCTAGCTCAGCCTCCAACTTCCCAATAAGGATTTTGAGAGCATGGTAATCTTCTATTTTGCTCAACTCTTCTCCTGCAGCAGAGTGTTCACCTACCAAAATGAGTGGATGAAAACTGTATTCATGCTCTTGGGGCAAATCCTTTTCATACTCGGAAATGAATTTTTTCTTTGCCCTAATTAGTATTTTATAATAAGTATATATCTCTAAAATGCATCTCAACAATGTTTCCACAGAATCAGGAGCTTTTAACTCGATCAACTTAATAATTACACCATCTACCGCCACTAAATCAATTGGCCCTATAATCGGTGGTTTAGTAAATGGGACTTGGTAGTCAAATATCTTGCCAAAATCAAAATTTCTTTCTTCATTCCGCAAGGCAATACCCAATAAATCCTCACTGAAGTCATCCTTACTAGCTGTTTTGCCGTCATGATTAGCATTAAATGTGTCCCGAATAGTTACACCATCAACTACTTTATTTAGTTTGCTAAATTTACCTAATAAAGCACTAGCTATTATCTCTATACTCTCTTTATTATTTAAAATTTTGCACTTATAAAACTTATTCATCTCTTTGGCGCTCGATATAATGTCATTAATCTCTTCCTCTTTGGTAAAACGATTACGTTGACGATCACATTTTTGGGCATAATCGCAGCCACAACAAGCTTTCGGTTTCCCCATGATTCCCCTTCCTTTCTTCCCCTCTTTTTTATGCGTTTATATATATATACGAGTTAACTATTAGCTTCCGATACTTTATCTGTCAAGTTTAACATTTTCTATTCTACGGGAACATTATGTTTAAACTCAAATGATTCTTCGTCCAGTCTTCCTCTGTTATCATATCTATATGTTCTAATATTCTTATCATAGGTGGAATCAGCGGGAAACTTCATAATCCAAGTTTCTCTGACTTTCCTGCCTCTTTTATCATATTCGTAAGTGGTGCACGTATTGCTCCCCCCGAAGCTTACCTCTTCTTCTTTGACAATCCTATTGTCTTTATCATACTCATATATTTCCCATATTTTTAGAACAGCATCCGGAGAAGACCGGTGGTCTTTTCTAACCAGTCTTTTCAAATGGTCGTAAGAATACTTAATTTCCCATAGTAAAACAGAATTAGCATAAACAAACTCTTGTTGGATAAGACCGGCTTCTTCATCCCACAAGTATGCCCGGGCATTTGTCCCTTTTTTGTTTTTATTAGACCACTTATGTTTTTCCCCTATTAGATTTCCTCTTTTAGAATACTTATATTGTGTTGTGCTTATAAAATTATCCAGTACAAAACGCTTTGCTTTCATAATTTTGGAGAGTTTATTATAATAGAACAACTGATATTCTACACGATACCAGTCCCCGTATAACCCTTTGTTGAAAGACTCCCGTTTTATCATGTTATCATTCTCATCATAATAATCTTTTGCTACACATGCCCTGCCTCCAAAATAATAGCTCACAACTTTTCTTCCTTTGACTTGCTTGCATTCCTTATAGAGTTTTTTGCCCTGATACTCTTTGCATTCTAACTCTTTGCCGTTGCTACCCTGAACTATGAAATTATACCCTACTTCCTTTTCTAATTTGTCCGTATTGTTTCTTTTGCGATATATGTATAATATTTTTCCTCTTGAAGTAGCAGGAATGCTTGAAGCACTTTCATCTAAATCCCAGGAAGTCACTCCCATACATCTCCCCTCTTCGTCATAGAGTTTAAATGAGGTTGGGTTACCGGCTTTATCAAAATATATCCTGTAAGTATGAATGAGTTTGTTTTTGAATTCATCTTCTGTAACATATTTGGAATTTTCAAAAATCTTTAAGACATCTTTTTTGTCTGTGAAATCCTTGAATATAGTCTTCTTCATCTTATCCTTTTATTTATTGAAACCCTATTTTATGGGTTTCTTTCTTTTCCATTTTAGAACTTTCCATCTCAGCCGCACTTTTCAAGTCATCCATTTTTAACACAAATTCTTCCGATGACCTTGATACTGCCTTTATAATCGCAGACAAAACTGCATTCTTTATATGTCCGCCTGCGAATACGTATTGGGTTGCAAGCTCGGAAAAGTCAACGTTCTTATCCACAGGTATATTAGGTGGGATTAACAGTTTCCATATTTCTTTCCTCTCCGGCATATCAGGAATTTCAAAATCAACCTTATAGGTAATTCGTCTATTAAGCGCGCTATCCAGAGATACTTCTCTATTGGTTGTCATAATTATTACTCCGTCAAATTCTTCTATTTTCTGCAGGAAGAGAATCACTTCCTGGTTATAGGCATAATCATTAGACGTTTCCCTTGAGCTTCTTTTGGATAACAAAGCATCCGCTTCATCCAGTAAGATAACGGGTTTAGTCTCTTCTGCAAACTTAAAGAGCTTTTCAATATTTTTACCTGTCTCCCCGACAAACTTGCTTGTCATCTGCGCATAATTTACGGTACATAATTTCTTATCCAATTCTTTTGCTATTGCTTCTGCCAATAAAGTCTTGCCTGTTCCCGGGGGACCACCAAATAAAAGAATGCAACCAAATCCTTTTTCTATGCTTTTTATTAATCCAATTTTCTCCTGAATTATTTTTTTATTTTTGATATACCCGATTATCTCTTCTACTTCCTTTTTCTTTGCCGGCTTCAGAACTGCCCGTGTAATGTCAACCCGTGGTTCCTTGATAGTAAAAGGAGAGTCCTCGTCATTTTCAGATTTAGTAATATTTAACAGCGAATTTAACACCTCAGGATTAACCGTTATACTTATCCCTAGATAACTCTCCTCTCCGCGTAAACTCCTCAAAAAACTTTGCGAAGAGCTTAAAAGTTTATTTTTAAGCAAATTGCCTGAGGGAGAGAATAACTCAGTTTTTTTGATTACTTCATCCGTTGATTTGTAAAATTTCTGAAGGGTGTCCCCTATTGCAACGCTCGTCCCCCTTTTTATTGACGAAAACAGGATAAACATAAATAACTTCTGTTCTTCACCGGTCAAGTTGTGCTTCTTGAATACATTAAGAATCGGGATTTCTATGTTTTTGGATATAGATAGTGCCGTTTTCTTTTGTATTTTCTTCTCTAATGCGGCTAACATTTTGTTAAAAATTGCCTGTGTATACTTCTGTTCTTCTCTGGAGTACTTTTCGCTTGAGTGTTTATCCATCAAAGCAAAAAACTGCTCATACTCCTCCAGGAACCCTTTTTGCGACAAATATGCTTTCATTTTCCTCCTCCTATTATTTTTTTAAAGGTTACAAGATATTATAGATAATTTCGCAAAAGCTTAAAAAATATCTTTAAAATAAATGCCGGAGACAAGAGGACTTTACAAGTCCCTATTCTCAAAAACTCTTTTTAGGCAGATACGAACTTCAAACGCGCGCCACCTTGCAGACAGGGAATTATTTACCTTTGAGAAACAAAATCTTCTTAAATCAACTAAAAACAACGTTAATTCAAAGACTATTGGCTACCCATAACCCGACTTTCTCTTCACAGTCACACAAACACATTATTAAATGGTCTGCAAATGGATTATAATTTAACTTCATCCTATCTTCGCCTCCTTTTTCATTTTTACCCCATACTATATTATAGATGAAAAACACAAAAACTTAAAAAGTATTTTAAAGATATTCCACCCCCTATATATAAGTACGATGGACCCCCAGCAAAATTAAGCGTTTTTAATCTTTTTTTACTCCATACTACATAAGAAATTCGGAGATTATTCACTATAATCCTATCCTGACACATAGGTAATTTCCTTGACAAAAGCTCAATTTTAGGTACGTTTTGGGAATGAGTTTCATATCAGAGCGGGAAGAAAAAATGGCAAGGTGGAGGTATGAAGTTCTTGACTGGCAGGAAGAGACTCGTGCTTCGGTTGACGTAACTTGTAAAGAGTATGGGATTACTAAGCGGCAACTTTTCCGTTGGAAGCGAAAAAGAAAGAGTTATAGGAAATTTCTTTGGAGTCAACCTCATCCGGATAGAATACTTGAACTTCTTACAAGAACGTTATGGTTTAGACATATCGAAGATACGAAAGAGGTACAGAAGATAATAAGAAAAAATTGGGCTGGAGGCACACATTGGAAACAAAGTAAACCGCTTGCAGAAGAATTTATTTCCATAACCGATGGGGTTAAGAAAAAAACATACCGCAGCATGTTCCCGGAGTGGTGGGAACAATTGGAATTTCATAAATCTCCGAAGCATAAAGCAAGAAAGATTACGGAAGAATTAGAGGCTCAAATAGTAAAATACAGGGAAACTAATCCAAAGTTAGGATGCAATAAAATCGCGCAGCATTTCATTGGCTTAGGATTTAAGATAGGACATACAGGAGTATACCGCGTGCTTAACGAACATCGTTTAGTTAAAAAGAGGAAACCTATAGGAAAGAATTCTTAGTATATAATCACCAAGGAAAGTTGTAGGCTTTAGTCAAACGCATCTATTGTTTCTCTCCCTAAAATTAAATCGCCTTCTTCCAAAAGGTCACAATGAAAATGAGAAAGAAGATACTGCAAAGCTTTCTTATTTATTGTATTAAAAGACGTATAAATAGATTGAAAAACTCCGATTCTTCTTCCTACTTTAACCCATCCGGTGTTCTTCCCTGTGATTAAAAGTCCAATTCTCTTTTGTTCATCTTTAACTAATCTAACTATCGCAGGTGTAGAAGTAAATTTTGGGGCACTAAAATCCCAGGTCGTACAGAGACGGTAACGATGCCAACTACCAACTTCGTCAAGAATCCGCCAACTCCTAATCTGAACGGAGCACTTACTAACAAGTTTATTCTGTCCGAACTTTTCCCACTGTATTTCTTCCTGCATATTCAAATTCAAGGGATGTTGTCTTAAACGCATTCCCTTTACCAAATCTATAAATTTTAGCTTACAATAACATTGAAGTTGGAAATGGAAAAAGTCAAGAGAGAAATTGTGTTAATCTATCTCAAATCTTCTTCCAGAGGGACTGTTCCATTTGACATCAGCCAATCTTTTCAATGATATGACTTTTGGACAATTCCTTAAGAAACTTCTTCTGTAAATAAATTCTAATGAAATATTCTTTTGAACCAATATCTATCCCTCGTATTCCTATTTCCAGAATATCCTTGATAACCTTTTCATCGTATAATATCAAGAATAGGTTCATCTCTTTTCGCAGTATTATTCTGAAATAGGTTTTATTGTTTCGGTTGATTAAACCGCATAACGCTTTAAAATCTTTATCCGATTGAACCTTTCCTAACATCATTCTATTCCCACTACTATCTCTCATTAAGAGGTCGGTTCTTTCTCCATTTTTATCTGCCCATATTAGGACATCTTTAATATTTTTTATAGTATTATGTGTCAGCTTATAAAAAACATCTTCTTTCGCATTTTCTAAGGAGCTAAAATTTATCTTTTTCTTGATTCCCATTCCCATATCGTTAACTTCCCCTTTTATCTTTTTGCGAATAAAAGTTGATTAGTGTTCATAAATAATTATATTAACTGTGCTTTTCGCAAATGACGTTTGATTGCACGATATACATTGTCAAAAGGTGGCAATCCTGTCATCTGATTTCCAAGTCTTACTTCCCATAGTTTTTGGTATACGGGGTCTTTCTTGTCTACCTGAATTTTCAGATAATCTTTTTCTAACTGTTTGAATTTGCATTTTTTAAAAAAATCGTCTCGCAGAGTATGAAGCTCTACTCCTCCATATTCCAGAAGATGCCAGATGTCATAGACGTCTCTCGGTTCATGCCTTGCCGGGTCTAAAATACTGCATATTTTTTCTATCATAATTTCTTCCAGAGAATAAACAGGAAAAGTTATATTCCTGGGTTGATCGCTATACAAAGGTAAAAGTTTAACAGGGTTAACGGGGTAAATCACCAGTTCTTTTACTGTAATGTCAACTTTTATGTTATTCTTGCTTATCATTCCACCAAGTGGTCCGGCATATTGTATGTAAAACGTAATTGTATTCTTAAATTTCTGGCTTTCAGGATTCAATTCTATGGAAATATTTGCAAGTTCTTTTAAGGCTGGTACAATCGGTTTGATGTCATCCAATATTTTGTCCTTTTGGTTTTCTCGGTACAGAGTAAAATCTAAATCCTCCGAATACCTGTAATCTTTGTAATAAAACTTTCTCAAAGCAGTTCCGCCTTTAAAAATCAATTTCTTACCCAGCCCTATATTTGACATTCCTATTAGTACCCACGCCAGGATATAATCCTTTTCTACCGTTTTATCCGGGATTTCACCTTTTGCTATTTTTTGAATTTCGCCAGAAGTAATCATCAGGTTTGAATAATTGCTTTTAATTCCTCCGGATTCAGATTAATCCTTAAGTGCCAGTTTTTGTTGTATTTTCCTGCATCAGGAAGCACGGGGTCCAACAGAGGATAACTTTCGTGTTTTTTGACGTCCTTGTTAAGAAGGGTAATAATGTTTTCCTTGTTTATTCCATAAGTTTCCAGTATGAAACCAAGTCTTTTGCTGACTACAATTTTCTTAAATTTATTAGTGTAACTATATAACTTCTTATAATCAATATTATCTCTGGACATCCAGATTCCTTTGGCAATTTCGGAAATTCCACCACAATATTCCGGAATATGAAGGCAGTCTATAATCGTCCGCTCTATGTTACTTACCTGAACTCGTTCTTGAGGTGTCACCCATTCGCTGGCAGTTCCCCAGATTTTTTGTTTTTCCGTATAAACAAATTTAAATCTTATAATCCCTACTTTTTTTTCTCTGTGTCTAACCGGGGAAACAACGTATACTATACTTAGAGGCTGGGTAATCATATTGTGAATACTCATAGCACTGTAATGCGAGATATAGTAATTTTCTTTACCTATTAGCTCACGGGCAATAACAAACCAGTTATACGAATTAAAATCATCCATTCCAGCTTCAAGAGGCACTATGACATATTTCCCATTTTTTATTGACATTAGCCAATTTTTATCCCGTAAATGCCTTATTAACCCTTCCGTAGCGTTATAACTATTACCGGTAACCTTCATAGCCTCAGCAATAGTAAATAGCATTTTGTTTTTCTGCACTAAGGCGTGTATCAATTCCGCACCCTTAGGGCCAAGTGTTCGTATGTTTCTTTTTAGCATTATAGTTTATGTATCAAATTCTACAATTTATGGAGTATTTTGCACACAAAACATAATTTGTCAAGTTAAAAGTGCATGTCTGTTGGCTGAGGTAGGTATATGATAACTACCAAAATAGTCAATCACCGCCATAGCGGGATGTTCCACAAAATCATAAAATGGAATTGAATCTGTTGCCAGCAATGTTCTTGTTTGAAAATTATCATAATAAAAAATCTTAAAGGTCATAACTATTCTACATGTATCTAAAAATTCAGTAATATTTGCTTAAATACATCATAAGAACTGTTAATTCCTTCCTGGCATCTTGAAAACTTTTATCTTTTTTTAGATATTTATTATATCCTTCTTGTCCTTCTGTAATTATATATTTATTTTTTTTGAAATCCCATTTTTCCTTAACTCTTGTTTTATCAGGAAGTCTTGTGCTCATTGTTATAAGTGCTTCTTTTAAGCCTTTAGCATATTCTACCTCGTCGCAACCATGTTTTCTACAGTATTTGCCAATCCAGTGTTCGTGTAATTCACCAATATAATCTGCTATCATTTCTTTATCAGAAGGAGGCTTGTATCCTGTTGGTAAAATATCATCTATAGTCTTCTTTTCATACACAAACTTATCATACTCAGTTAATTTATTTTCTGAAATCCATTTATCTATATCTTCCCTGTGAAATACAACTCCTCTGTTGGGAAGCTTTGAAAATGGCATTCTTTTATTTTTTACCCATTTTTGTATAATTTTAGTTGGTACCCTTAAATAATCCGCTACTTCATCTATATTGAATACACGCCGATTTGTTTTCTTTTTTATAAAAGCCTCTTGAATTGACTTTTCATCAAGAAATTCACCACAATATTTACATTTTATTGCTTCATCTTGAATCTTTTCAGCACAAAATGGGCATTTTTTCATAAAACATCGCCCCCGCAGTATCTATTTTTATACGGTATTATTAAGAATTTTATATCAAAATAAAAAACTTTCATCTACTAACTCCGAATATCTCAATTCCTCTTCCGAACTTTAGGAAGGTGTATTATATTTGAAGAGTAACCAATTGTCCTTAAATTTAATCAGCGTATAATATCCTTTTAATTTATTGCCTTTCAAGTAAATCTCTATTTTTTTGTCATCCCTATTTAGAAGCTCATATTCTCCTTTATCCCAGATTTTCACCGTTCCTGCACCATACCCTTCCGGAATTTCACCCTCAAAATCTATATAAGAAAGTTTGTGGTCTTCTACCGGGATTGCTAATCTTTTTATTCCTAATTCTACAGGTGGCTCTTTCGGGATTGCCCAACTTTTCAATACTCCATCCATTTCTAACCTA
>Ga0265297_10003046_pt1 | contig 31567 bp, 39 predicted proteins | sample Munlanlwell13791_FD_192502 | JGI IMG/M metagenome (GOLD analysis project Ga0265297, IMG submission 192502) | Leachate microbial communities from a municipal landfill in Southern Ontario, Canada - Leachate well 137-91 | ecosystem: Engineered > Solid waste > Landfill > Unclassified | place...
CTTTTCCAGAAATTGTATTACTACTTCCAAAAGCAACCCAGTCAGTTACTTTATTTCCAGTAAGAGCTGACTTAACAGAATTTCCTAAACTAAACAGCATTGATGAAGAAGATCTAGCAACAGCATAAATTTTATCTTCACTTAATTTTTCTCCTTGATTAACTCCTTTGTAAAAATAAACAACTAAATTTTTCTTATCTACACTTGAAAAAGATTCGCTACCAGAATTACTATTATCACTTCCTATATAACCTAAATAAATTGCTTCGTTTGTTGCTCCTTCTATATCAAAAATTTTATCGCCAACAGAATAATCTTTTGTTTCTCCTCCAACATCTAATTTAATTTTAGGATTAATTGTTAAAACTAATTTTGTATTTTTGCTATCTTCAACACAAGAAACTGTAACTCTTTGAAGCAAACCATATTTTTCTAAAGAACTAACTGTGCATTTATTATTCAAGAATTTTTCTCCTTTAGTAACTTCAACCAATTCAGAGTTTACCATTAGTCTTGCATAAGTATCTGGGTTTTCCAACGAAACTAACTTCAAGGTTAAATCAGCAAGGCAGTCAAAACCAGGTAAAGAAATCTTACTTGAACTTTCTCCTTTTGCTAAAGAAGTTGTAGAAACAACATTTGAATCCCCGCTCAATACAGAAACATCTGCTGAATCTGAAGTTAAACTATTTAATTTCAAATATCCTTTTCCATTCCAAAAACTATACTTATTTTTGGTTTGTTCGAAAGTTGAATCATCTAAAACAGGAAGATAAAATGTGCTTGCCCCAATTCCTAAAGCAGTTTGATAATCATAACTAAGTGTTGCAGTAATATTTCCAGATACAGAATCAGGCATATCGTCTTCAGTTTTATGTTGTTTTAAAACAATTACAGCATAACCAATGCTTCCAGTGTCAGCAGAAACAACATCAGAAGAACCAAGTAATGAGGCTCTTGTAGGATAAAATCCAACTCCAGAAACCTCACTTGAATTATAATTTCCAGAAAAAGAAACAGATTTGATTGAAGCAACATCAATTACAGGACTTATATCTAATGCTGCAATAGGACAAAACACAGGAACATTTTGTTCTTCAAGTAAATCGCTTCTAACAACAATTGGAGTACAACCCAAGGAATCTAATTGCAAAATAAAATCAGTGTTTTCAGCACAATTATCTTTCGTTGAAGAACTTCCCATAAATGAAGAATATGAACTTGAAGAAAATTTTGTATAGCCTGAGCTCGACGAATAAGTAGAAAAAACAGCACCAGAAAATAAAATTACAAATAATAAAAATGCACCAAATAAGAATTTATTTTTTTGTTTCATCTTACTTCTATCTCCAAACCTTTTTCATCAAAGATTAGATAATTTGTCTGCAAATCTTCCAAAGACTTAGGTTCAATTAAACTACCTGCATTTATAATTAAATCGCCACCAAGAAGTTCAGATTCCAAGAAATAATAATTTTGTTTTCCTCCACCTCGAAGTGCATTTGAAATAATCTGTGCAGGAATTTCAACATCATAACATTGTTTCTTTGTAATTCCAAATAAACCCGAAAGTCCAGATTCAGGAACATCAACGCATTGTTCATATTGTGAAGATGCAATATTAAGAGAAGAATTCTTGTAAATATAAACAGAAACCTCATATTGACCTGAACTTAAATTTACTTTAGTATTTTCAGGATAAATCAAAGTTTGAGAACTATCATTTGAAACAAAATTTATAATTGCCTCTCCGTCATAATTTCTAGAATCTAATTCTAAGTTAACATTTAATTCATACAATCTATCCAAAATAATATCTGCTCTTGCAGAATTAATTGTAGAGAAAATTCCTTTCTCTTCTCGATATTTATCTGATTTTGCAATAATCTGTCCATTTCCACATTGAGGGAAATTTAAAATTGTAGCTCCTTCACTTGAAGTTTCGCCGATAGTGCAAGTTGTCCCCATGCACTTATAAGAAATTTCTGCAGGAACTAAATTCAATTGAGTATCATAAGCAGAAACAGAGATTGGAGTGTTTTTGTATTCACAAAAATTATCTATTTGTGAATCAGCAACTCCTCCATTTAAAGATTCACGAGGATTATTGTCCTCAATTACAACTGCAAAAGGAAACTGAAATATTTCTTCTCCACTTGATACTTGAACCAAAACAGGATATTTAACGTCATAAACAAAATGATATGCAACATAACAAAAACCTAAAATTCCAAGACCTTCTTGATTTCCAACAGGTTTACTCATCATTAAAGGGCCTTCACTAGGACTAACCTCATAAGCACTTGACCAATTTCTTGAATTCAAAAATCTAACTTCATAATCACTTGGTAAATCTAAAACAAAATATTGATTTTCTTTTTTTGACAAAGAATAATCTGACTGATCCCCTCGAAGTGCTTGAGTATTTGATTCAATTGCTTCTTTTAATGTTTCAAAAACATTATTTGCATTCCAAGTTAAAGGAGAACAAGTTAACTCAACACCGTCGACTGGAGCATAAAGTCGTAAAACATCAACAGCATATTCTTCCAAGAACATATTTTCTCCTTCATAATTATAAACTTCCAAAGCAGAAGAATAAAGTCCTCCAAGATTTGACTTAACACTAACCTCATAAGAAGTCAAAAAGGCACTTTCATTTTCTCGCTCAATACTTAAAGGCATATTTAAATTAACAACAACTTTATCGTCCTCGATTTTTACACTTGACGAAGCATTTCCTTTTGTAATACTAAAACCTTGCTCATAAAAAGTTTCAAACTCGCATTTCTCAACTCTAAGATTAATAAAATCAGAAAGTTGTTTTTGCATATCACTTAGCGTTGGAACTTGAGAAGTTGGAATATTATTTCCAGAAACATAATACCAATAAGGAATTTGTGTTCCCATAAAATCTAACTGAGAAGAAAAAGGCATATAACTTGAGCCAGAAACATAAGTTGGAAATTTAATATAACCTCCTTGACTTTCAAGCATACCAATACCAAATAAAGTATTCTCTTCGACACAAGAAATAAAAGAATTATAAATTGGTTCCATATTTTTTGGAACAGAAGACATTGTAAAAGAACCTCTAAAGGTAAAATAAAGTGCAACACCAGCAACAATTAAAATTGCAACTATAATAAAAATAGTTACCTGCGCTTTTTTGTTAGAAAAAAAATCTAATTTTCCCTCTTTAAACCTCATGTTCAAAATAGAGAAATTATCTATATAAACTTTATTGGTTAACAGGCGTATGTTTGAACTTTAATCTCTTAAACATAAACTGATTAAATCCGCCATAAAGGATTAAAACTCCTCCAATTAAGAAAAATATTTGATTATATGCAGTAATAATTTCAGGGATAGTTTGATAACTAATTCCTAAATTAATAAAATAAGCTCCGAACACAAAATAAACCAAAAACCAAATCAAACTACTTGTTTTCATAAAATAAAATAGAAACCAAGATATTTAAATTATTTGGATTTTCCTCCTTTAACCTGCCCCCAATTCTCTCCCAAAAATTTAACCTCTAATTTTTTAGAATCAATTTTTGCAAAAGAACACAAACTAAGAAAAAAATCTTTAGGCAAAAGTCTTACTTCAATAAAATAATTTTTCAAAGTTGAATACGGGACATCAAAACCAAACTGAGTAAAAGCACGTAAACTAGGACAATTCACTTTAACCAAAACCTCTTTTAGAAATTCACGCTGTTTTCCTATTTGAAATAAAACTCGCTCATTCATTTTAACTACGGGACCACGAATACAAAAACCTTTAAAAACCCTTCTTGACCAAAGAAGTTATGAAGATTCCAAAACTAACAAAAAGGTTTTGCCCTTATTGTAAACAAAGAACAGAACAAAAAATAAAGTTAGTTTCAACTGGAGGAAAAAGAGGAACCCTAAAGCGAGGAGGAATCGCAAGAGCAAAATTAAGAGGTAGAGGAATTGGAATAGGAAATAAAGGAAAATGGGGTTCAAAACCAGCAGTTTCAAAGTTTAAGAGAAAATCAAAAACAACTAAAAAAACAAACATCATGTACACTTGTAAATCTTGCGGTAAATCTAAATACCAAAAGAAAGGTATAAGAGCAGGAAAACAGGTTCAAGAATAAAATGGCAGCAGCAAAAAAGAAAAAAAGATTTTTTGAAGTAAGTATCCCTTTAATCAAAAAAGAAACACAAATTCAAGCATTTGAAATAGAAGAAATCAACAATAGTTACATCAATTATGATATAACTAGATTAATGCGAGGAAAAAATATGCTTTTACAAGCAAAAGTAAAAGTTGAAGACAAAGTTGCTACAGCTATCCCAACAAAAACAACAATCCTTCCAACATACATTGGTAAAATGGTAAGAAAAGGAACAGATTATGTTGATGATTCATTTTCAACACAAGCAAAAGACGCAATTGTTAGATTCAAACCTTTCCTAGTTACAAGAAGAAAAGTATCTCGTGCTGTAAGAAAAGCATTAAGAAATAAAGCAAAAGAAGAATTAGTTGAATATGCAAAAAACACAGAATCAGAAAAAATATTTGAAGATTTATTAAAAAATAGCTTACAAAGAATGCTAAGTATGAAATTAAAGAAAATCTATCCTTTGTCTCTTTGTGAAATAAGAGTATTGAGAGTAGAAAAATTCCTAGACGTTCCAAAAGTAAAAAAGAAAGAAATAGAAACTCCTGTTACAGAAAAAATAGATGAAACAGAAGAATCTACGGAAGAAAAAGAATAAAACTTTTAAACAAACTGTTTCTACTAAAATTAGCTTATGAATTAACATAATGCCTGTAAGCTTCAGTTCAGAGCTGAAACACTGTGTATCGTTCCATCATAAATGAATGTACCGAGAGCAGAACAAAGAAGTATCACTTCGCAAGAAACATAATGCCTGTATAGCTCAGTGATAGAGCTGAATCAAAGAAAATATCACTTCACATAATGCCTGTATAGCTCAGTGATAGAGCATCAGTTTTGTAAACTGAGGGTCGGGGGTTTAAATCCCTCTACAGGCTTGGCTCTTTTTTATTCACTGTTTAAAAAAAGAGACAAGACTGTTTGAGGACAACTTGTTTGTCCGATTATGGGCTTTACCTTTTCTTAATTATACAAATAATTTTAAACTAACTAAAGATAAATACACTATGGAAAAAGAAAAAAGTTTAGATAATTTGGTAGAAGAAGAAGCAATAAATAGTATAATGAGAAACTTAGGTATTTATTCAGTAGAAGCAAAGAATTATCTTAATATGACTTCATCTGAACAAAGAGCATGCGTTAAAAGAATCACTGGAGAAGAGATGATTTTCTTACCACCAAATCCTCTACTGGATTCAGCACACACTGTAGATTAATTCTTCTCGTATATAACTTATTTTATCTCCTTGTCTTGCAATAATTAGAAAAATATTACCAAAGAATTAATCTTCTCCTTATTTCAATTTTACAGCAGTCCCATAAGCAAGCATTTCTGATGCTGCAGTCATAACCATTGAAGTTGTAAACTTAACACCAATTATTGCATCAGCACCAAGATCAATTGCAGCATTAATCATTCGATTAAGTGCTTCTTCTCTTGCCTGAGTTGTCATCTCTGAATATGCAATAATCTCTCCACCAATTAAACTCTTTAAGGCAGCACCAATATCTTGCCCAAGATTTCTTGACCTAACAGTATTTCCTCTAACAAGACCAAGAATTTTAACAACTTTTTTTCCCGGAACTTCATTTGTAGTTGTAACAATCATTTCTTTATTCATTTTCTACCTCCTTTAACTTTTATTTTTTTAATTTGCTCAATTTTTTCTTCCCTATCTTTTAATATCCAAATACTAACTACAATAGCACCAATTCCACAAAGAATCGACGGGATAGAACGATTATCAAAAGGAAAAGCAACAATAAACAAAAATATTCCAAAACAAAAAGAAACTATTCCAGAAAAAATTTGAGTTGCATCCATAAAATAAATTACAAAAACACATTAATAAATATTTCTAAACCAACTCAGCTTTCTCATCATCAATTAATATTTTGGCAATCTCTTTAGGCAAATTTGCAACCTGCCCCGCTTCATATGGCCCCATTTTTTCTCCTTGCAAATTTACAAATTCTTCAATATAATCCAAAAACACAACAAAAGAATTTTTCTGCTTGTCTTCAACCTCTCCCTTAAGCAATTCATTCAAAGCTTTATCTGAACAATCAATACAACTCATAAGTTTTTCAAAAAGTTCTTTCTCAAGAGGAAGCATATTATCAAAATCCTGTTTACTAATCCCAGTTTCTCCTGCAACCAAAACCAAATTCAAAATCTTTTTTCGTCTTCGTAAAACCAATTCCTTAAACAAAGTAACTGCATTCTCTAATTGCTTTTTTGTCTTCAAAATAACATCAGAAAAAACATCGTCCTCTTTACTAGCAATATCTTTCTTATCCTTCAAATAAATAGAAACCTCTGTTATAAAATTAGGATTAATCGGCTGTAATTGGTCAGTAAATCTCTCTTTTCGTGACGCCTCATAAATATCATTATACGTAATCATGAATTACAAAAACTCCTTTCATTTTTAATAATTGCGATAGTTTAAGGAAAGTATTGAAAATGGCAAAAAAAGCATTTATCTACTCTTTAGAGAAATTTAGAGTCTATACAAAGTTTATTTCATCTTCCAATTATTTATACTTAATATTTCTAAAGTAAAGAACTAAATAGCTCTTCATTTTAGTTAATAATATGATTAATTTTGATGCATTTAAAGATACAATTAAATTACTTGAAAAAAACAAGGTACAATATTGGGTATTTGGAGGATTCGCATTAGATGGACTTAGAGGTAAAATTACAAGAGAGCATAATGATATAGATATATATTTACATTCAGATGATTTAAGTAAATTAAAACAATTATCTAATTCAAAGAGATATAGGTTTTACAAAAGAGAAAATATGTATTTTATAGAATCAACTGAATTAAAATTAGGGGTTGTTATTTTGACAGAAGAAGACAATTTAATTGTTGCTCATGGAAATAAAACACTCGCAAAATACCCAAAAGAAATCTTCTCTAAAGATATGCTTGTCTCAATAGGAACTTTACAATTTAGAATTGTGCCTTTAGAAATTTTATATTTAGAATCAAAATTCTCAAAGTTTGAGACAGATAAAACTTATGGTAGAACAATTAAAATTAATAAAAAATTATTTAACAAAATTAAAACAATTAAGATTAGAGATTAATCAAATTCCCCTCAAAGCTCTACTTTCTAAAACCAACTTTCTTGAGTAAATCATGCCCAAAAAGTCTTCCTAATTTTCCTTTTCTAGCTTCTCTCTCACAAAATTCTTTTTCCTTAGGTAAAGAATGGTTATAAAACAAAACAGGAACAGGGTCAGCTGAATGAGCTTTTAGTTTGCACGGAGTTGAATGGTCGCCTGTCACAACCACATTAATATTATACATCGGTGCAACCTTTCTCAAATATCTAAACAAAGTTTTATCAATATACTCAATCATCATTTTCTTCTCAATTGGCTTATTGTCGTGACCAGGCAAATCAGTTTCTTTTATGTGAATATAAACATATTCGGCATTTTTCATTGCTTTTTTAATTACTTTAATTGAATGAGAACAAGCCAATTTTAATCCATCCCACAAATTTTTGTAAGAATCAATTCCTTTCAAATCAGGATACCTAAAACCAAAATTTTTTATTCCAGATACATTTGAAAATCCAATCTCTAAAGGCATATAGTGTGCAGAATACCAATTTTTATATTGTCTAAGTTTTGGTTTTTCAACTCCAGCTCCACGAACAAGCAAATAATTTGCAGGTAAAAACCCTTTTCTTTTTCTCTCAAGGTTCACTGGATGGTTTTCCAAAACTTCATAAACTTTTTTTAAAAAATCATTAATCATAGAAGCGGTTTTAATCGCCTTTTCATTTGACTTTAATTGCGACGCACAAGGAATAATCTTTCCCTTCAAACTACTTTTCAAATATTCAGAATCATTATTAAAAATTTTATTTGAAAAATCCCCAAAAAAAACTAAAGAAGCTCTATGCTGAATTGTCGCAACAAACTCAAACTTAAATGGAAAATCAATTAAATTAATTGACCTTGCTAAAATTTTTGCCTCAGCACTTGTCAAATTTCTTCCAGACCTTCTATCAACAACATTTCCTTTCTCAAGTGAATCAATTGTCGCAAAATTAACTCGCAAAGCCAAATCTCCTTTCTTCATTTTAATTCCAGCCCCAATAGCTTCAAGCTGTCCTCTGCTAGAATCTTCTAAATTATTCCCAAAAACAGAAACAATTGCTTCATCTGAACCTGGAACAAAACCTTGTTTTACTGGATACATATAACCAAGTTCTCCTCGTGATGCCAAAAAATTCAAATTAGGTTTATGACTAGCCTCAAGAGGCGTAAAATTTGCGAGTTGCTTATTGGGCAAATCTCCCAGGCCATCAAGTATTACAAAAACTCCTTTCAGTGTTCTCTTTTTCCAAAACATAAAAACTCTACGAAGCTCTCTTTTATAAAATTTTAGATAATTAAAAGAAATTATTATCTTTTGCCTACGTCATAAGAAGGAGAAGAATCATCAACCCAAACTAATCTTCCATCAGCAAGCCGAATAAGTTCAAGATTGTAATCTATTGGAGGAAGCTTTTCTCTTCCTTTAGAAGAGTCTCTATTGGCGTAAGGATTTCCCGGGTCACAAGAACTTTCTATTGCTTCTGTATGAACAATTCCCAAAAGAGCGTCTGCATTTAACATAAAATAAAGAATCAAGATTAGTTTAAATAATTAATTATAACAAAGATCATAAAAGAATCAATATTTATTTCTAAATCCTATCTGCGATTTCGATGAGAATGTGGTAAAAGGACAATCAAAACCCAAAAAACTTATAACCCAGTTTCTCTATGAATTAATATGTTTAAATTCCTAAAAGAAAAAATTTCAAGCTGGACAAAAAGTATTACAAAAGAAGAAGCTAAACCTAAAGAAAAAAAACCAGCAAAGCAAAAAAAAGTTTCAAACAAAAAAACAAAATCTTCTAAAAAACAAATTTCTAAAGAATTAGAAATTCCTCATAAAATTGAAGAAGAAACAAACCAAATTCAACCAGACTTGGAGACCTTAGAAGAACAAACAAAAGAACCAAGTTTTGAAGTAATTGAATCAAAACCAGAACCAAAGAAAAAAGGTTTTTTCCAAAAACTAAAAGAGAAAATAACAAACATAAAAATAACACAAGAAGAATTCAACCAATATAAAGAAGAACTTGAAATGCTTCTCTTAGAAAACAATGTTGCTTTTGTAGTTACAGAAAAAATAATTGATAATTTAGAAAAAGAAATTGTTGGAGAAGAAATACCAAAAAAACAATTAGAAAATAAAATCAAAGAATCCCTAAAAAAGTCAATTGAAGAAATTCTTGTTGAACCTTTTGACTTAATTAAAGAAATTAAAAACAAAAAAGATTCTCCATATGTTATTTTGTTCTGCGGAATTAATGGTTCAGGAAAAACAACAACAATTGCAAAGTTTGCGAATTTACTAAAAAAAGAAAAAATATCTTGTATCCTTGCTGCAGGAGACACATTTAGGGCAGCAGCAATTGACCAATTAAAAAAACACGCAGAAAAATTATTGGTTCCAATAATTTCAGCAGACTATGGGAGCGACCCAGCCTCAGTGGGTTTTGACGCAATAAGTTATGCTAAAAAAAATAAAATAAAATGCGTCTTAATTGACACTGCAGGTCGAATGTATACTCAAACAAACCTCATGCAAGAAATAGGAAAAATCTCAAGAGTTTGTAAACCCGACTGCAAAATATTTATTGGAGAATCAATTACAGGTAACGATGCAACAGAACAAGTAAAAACATTCAATGACACACTTGGAATCGACGGAATAATTCTTTCAAAAGCAGATGTAGACGAAAAAGGCGGAACAGCACTCTCAGTAGGATATATTACAAATAAACCAATTCTATACTTAGGTGTTGGTCAAGAATACAAAGACTTAGAAAAATTTGATAAAAAGAAATTTATTGAAAAATTGGGGTTATAAGATGAACAAAAAGAAAATTAAAATCATTGGGGCAGGAATTTCTGGATTAACCGCAGCAATTAACCTAAAAAAAGCAGGGTATATAGTAGAAGTGTATGAAAAAAACAAAGATGTTGGATTAAGATTTAATGGAGATATGCAAGGACTAGAAAACTGGTCAGAAGAAAAAAACATTCTAGAAGAATTAAATGAGATAGGAATAAAAATTAATTTTGAATGCACCCCATTCAACAAAGCAATATTAAGCAATACCAAAGAAAAAACAGAAGCAAGACTAGAAAAACCATTTTTTTACCTAATAAAAAGAGGACAAGTAAAAAATTCTTTAGATAACGGCCTAAAAAAACAAGCAATAAAAGAAGGAGTCAAAATAATCTTTAATAAAACTATTGAAGAAAAAGAAGCAGATATTGTAGCAACAGGTCCTATGATGAAAAAAATTCCCTATGCAGATACAGGAATTGTATTCAAAACAAAATCAAAAGATAGAGCAATATTAATATTTAACGACAAACTTGGATATAAAGAATACTCTTATCTTTTAGTACATAACAAATATGGTTGTATGTGCTCAATGGTTGCAGACGATTTAAAAAAAGTAAATGATTGCTTTAAAAATTTAAAAGAATATTTTACAAAGAATTACTCATTAGATATACAAAATCCAAAAAAAGTTGGGGGCATTGGTAGCTTTTGCTTTCCTTCCCATTTTAAACAAAAATATGGAAAACAAAAAGTTATTTATGTGGGAGAAGCAGCAGGATTACAAGATTTCTTCTTAGGATTTGGAATGAGATATGCATTTCAATCAGGATTCTTAGCAGCAAAATCTATAATAGAAAATAAAAATTATAAAAAAATGGCGAAAAACAAATTTAATAAAAAACTTAAAGCAAGTATTGTAAGTAGATACTTATTTGAAAAATATTCTCCACTCATATATTATTCAACGCCGAAATTTCCTAGAATATATGAAAAAGCTCTTCCCGAAATGTATAAATTCAACTTAATATATTGGTTAACCTATCCCTTCGCCAAAAGATACTTTAATAAAAAATATTCCAAATTAAAAAAATAAATATCTTTGGAATTTCATGAAATGAAATTTTAAGCGAGTGGGGGGAACCTCTCCTTTTCCAAAACCCAAGCGACAAATTACTGCGTAGATTTGGAGCCTTTGCATTTTCCAAATGCAAAACCTTAATAATATATAACAAACTTCTAAAATCAACTAAAACAATTCGGAGAAATGCAAATTTCCGAAGTGTATGGAAAATCAAAATGTTAGAAGGACTTGGAGAAGTAATCAAAAAAACAACAGACAAGCTAGCAAATGCTTTATTCTTAGACAAAAATATGGTTGAACAAATCCTGCGAGATTTACAAAGAGCCCTAATTCAAGCAGATGTAAATATCCTTTTAGTAAAAAAACTCTCAGACAAAATAAAAAAAGAAGCATTTGATGAAAGAATTAAGGGAATTGAAAAAAAAGAACATTTAATCAAACTTTTACATGACGAACTTGTTGCAATTTTAGGAGAACATAAACAACTAACGCTTTCCTCAACAAAACAAAACAAAATTATGCTTTTGGGTTTATATGGGGCAGGAAAAACTACAACAATTGCAAAACTTGGAAACTATTATGCAAAGCGAGGAAAAAAAGTAGCTTTAGTCGGTCTTGATGTCTGGCGTCCAGCAGCAAAAGAACAATTAAAACAACTAGCAGAAAAAAACAACCTAAATGTTTTTGTTGACCTAAAAGAAAATGACGCACTAAAAACCTACAAAAAATTCAAGAAAGAATTAGACAAATACGACGTTGTTTTAGTTGACACCGCCGGCCGTCACACTTTAGACAAAGAATTAATTACAGAAATAGAATCACTGAATAAAGAAATAAAACCAACAGAAAAAATTCTTGTTCTTCAAGCAGATATAGGTCAAGCAGCAAAAAAGCAAGCAGAAGAATTTCAAAAATCAGTAAACATCTCAGGAGTAATAATTACAAGAATGGACTCAACTGCAAAAGCAGGAGGTTCCCTTACAGCCTGTGCAGAAACAAGTGCCCCAGTTTACTTCATTACCAATGGAGAAAAAATTAATGACCTCGAAGAATTTAATCCAAATAGTTTCTTACAACGACTTTTAGGAATGGGGGACCTTGATGCACTAATAGAAAAAATCAAATCAGTAACAAATGAAGACTCAAAAAAAGAACTTGAAGAAAAACTAAAGGAAGGAAAAATTTCTTTAGAAGATGTAATTGAGCAAGTAAAATCAATGAATAAACTTGGGGGTTTTGACAAAATAAAATCAATGATTCCAGGTTTTGGCGCTGCAAAAATTCCAGAAGAAAAAATGCAAGAACAAGAAAAAAAGATTGAGAAATGGGAACATATAATTAAATCAATGACAAACGATGAAAGAGAAAATCCGGATATTTTCGACAAAGAGCACAATAGAATAAATCGAGTGTCAAAAGGTGCTGGAGTAAATAACTCCGACGTAAAAGCTCTATTAAAACAATACAAAATGCTTTCAACAATGATTAAAGAACAATCAAACTTAGATATGTCAAACGGAATGAACCCAAAACAGATGCAAAAGCTAATGAAAAAATTTGGGAAGATGAAAAAAATGAGGTTCTAAATATTCAAAAGCCTTATATATCAATTGATACATCTAATAAAATGAAACAAGAAAATATTTTAACAAGAAGTCCCACACTGGACACAGTTTTAATGATTGAAAAAATCATAGAAAAATACTCTGGAGAATTTAATAAAACTCAAATATGGAAAAAGCTTCCAAAAAAAGTAATGTGGCAAACATTTCTCACTGTTTTAGATTATCTTGAAAACATAAACAAAATAGCATTTGACAAAAATGAAACAATTGCTTATATCTGGAGTCCAAAATTAGCGGAAAAAATACTAAAAAGAAAGGAAATAAGATGGCTATAAAAAGACCTTGTCGAATTACTTTTCTAGATTTGAATATAGAAAAATCATTTTTTGAGCTCGATAAAGAAGACGAAATAAAAAAACACATTCAAAGAGCAATAAATGATATAAAACAAAACGCCTTTTGCGGAATACAAATTCCAAAAAGATTAATTCCTGAAGAATACAAAAAAAAATATGAAATAAAAAATCTTTGGAAATATGATTTGCCTCAAGGATGGAGACTAATTTATTCAATAATCACTCCAACCAAAGCAGAAATTATTTCTTTAATTCTTAACTGGTTTCCTCACAAAGAATATGAAAGGAGATTCAACTATTTTTTCTAAAATGAATTCTGAAATAATCTCATCTGGTGCTGAAGCAATAATTACAAAAGAAAAAAACTTTGTTATAAAACAAAGAATAAAAAAAGGATACAGAATTCCTGAACTCGACGATAAAATAAGAAAGTTACGAACAAGGTCAGAATCAAAAATTCTAAAAAAAGCAGGATTAATTGTTAATATCCCAAAAGTAATTGAAACAGATGAAAGAGAAAAAACAATTTCAATGGAATTTATTGATGGACTAAAACTTTCAACCTATTTAGATTCTTTTCCATTAAAAAAACAAAAAGAAGTTTGCTATCAAATTGGAGAAACCACGGCAAAAATCCACAAAGAAAATATTATTCACTCTGATTTAACAACCTCAAACATGATATTAAAAGACGACAAAGTTTTCTTTATTGATTTTGGATTAGGCTTTTGCAACGGAAAATACGAGGACAAAGCAGTTGATTTGCATTTACTAAAACAAGCACTAGAAGCAAAACACTTTAGAAACTGGGAAGAACTTTACTTCCAAGTTGAAAAAGGATATTTATCTATTGAACCAAAAGAAGCAAAAAAAGTTATTGAAAGATTAAAAGCAGTTGAAAAAAGAGGACGTTACAAGCACTAAAACCGCCAAAAACTTTTTCAAGTTTTAGGCAGATATAAACATTAAAGTTTTCTATTTTTTCTTCTCTCTAAAATTCCTTTAACTCCAAGCCCAGCACTAACAGCAAGACTCCCTGCCAAAAAATAAGAAAAACTTTCAATATTAATCTTATCTTCTAAATGAGAATTATACAAACTAGCTAAAATAAACCCTAAATTTGCTCCAACTTGTATCGCGGTTTTACATTTTCCGTAAACATTTGCACGAATATCTGATTTTAAAATTTCATCCTTATGACAAGACTCTATATCCCATACAGCATTAACAGAATCTTTAACCTGTTCACCAAGATCTCCTCTATCTTTTTGAGAAACATAATCCACAACAAAATTACTTGCAATAGAAACAGGAAGAACAATTCCTCCTCGAGCAAGTTCCTTTGCTAAAATATAACCTCCAACAAAAAGATTCTTTGCTTTATCTAAAAGAGGGTCAAGTTTCGCACCTTCAACAGTTTTCAAATCTAAATTTCTTGCAATTTTTCCATCAATATAATCACAAAAATAACCTAACCCAATTAAACCAGCCCCATAAAAATCTGTAGAAGAATCACTAAGTAAAGAAACTCCTGCTCCAGTAGATAAAGCTCCAAAAGCAGAAATTCTATTTGGATGAATCAATTTTTTTAATAATCCCTTAACTTTCATTGTCACTAAAGAATTACAACCATTAAAGATATTTCGGTTGTAAAAGAAGGTTTAACAAAATAAGAAATAGCCCTACCAGGATTCGAACCTGGGTCTCAGCCTTCAAAGGGCTGCATACTTGACCACTGTACTATAGGGCTTTAGCTTTTTCTATAGTACATTTCAAGCCGTGCCAAAAAGGAGGTTGAACGTCAAGGAACCTTGGTTCCTTAAGCTGTACTATAGGGCTATACTTTTAGATACGATGTTCAATTTATAAAATTATTGATAATTATAATAATTTCAACTTTTTCAAAATATCTCCTGCAATTTCTTTTGGAGTTTTATTCTCCGTATAAATTGTAAAATCACAAAAACCTTCAAAAATAAGGGGGAACTTCAAAAAATCTTTTTTTACTTTTTCAAATAAATCTTCTTTATTCATCTCCTTAAAATGAACTCTTTCTTTTTCTCGATTAAATAATAAATCGATAGAAGAGTTCTCCTCTTTAAATGGAAGTAAACCAAAAATAATTGATTTTGCTTTAGCAATCTCTCGAACCTTTTCGCTCGCAGAAGAATGTTTTGTAGAACTAATTGAACCTCCAGAAAGGTCAAAAACAAAATTATCATTCATATATTCTTTTCTAATCAAACCATAAGCACTATCCTCGATAAATTTGCCTATTGCTCCAGATTTAATTGCGGAATCTAAACCTCCGAGTTCTTTTAATGCATCTTCTCCAAGCTGATCAGAAGAAACTAAATTTAATTTTAATTTTTTGGCAACTAAATTAGAAATAGTAGACTTTCCAACAGACCTTGGACCCGTAATTGTAATTATCATCTAAAAACTAAGAAATTATAATTAAAAAACACTTTCATAAAAAATTTCACGATTAATCTCTTGAACTTTTGGATTAACCCTAAATAAATCCCTGAATCTAAATGGATTATATTTCTCCCCAATTAAAGTTGCTGCAAGTTTCATGTATTCATGTGAACCTTCACTTTTTGGACTAAAACTTGTTGAAGGAGTAAAATTTGCTAAAGCTCTCAAAACATTAACATCATGAGGAATAACTGCCATAACAGGAACCTCTGCAGTTTTTTCAATATCTGCCAAACTAATCTCAAAATTTCTATTATGAACTTTATTTAAAATCAAACCATTTATTGGAGTTCCTCGCTGTTTTGCAATCTTTATTGCCTTAAGTGTTGTTCCAAGAGTGGGATAATCTGGAGTTGTAACAATTAAAATCTCATCAGATGCAAACATTGAAGCCAAAGTCTCCTCATTTAATGCAGGAGAAGAATCTAAAATAATATAATCATAATCTCGCTTTATTGCAGAAAGATGTTCCTTAAGTCTTAACGGGCTTATCTCAAATTTCTCAAACATTGAAGAGGGAATTATATCAAAGCTCCCAACATTTTGTATAGAATCAATAATTCTTGCTTTTCTACTTAAAACATGATGCAAAGTAACCTCAGGATTAATCACATTTAAATGTAACCCAAGATTTGGAGCAGAAAAATTAGCATCAACAACCAAAACCTTTTTTCCAAACTTAGAAATGGCATCCGCCAAAGCAACAGCACTAGAAGTTTTACCTACTCCTCCCTTTAAACTAAGAATTCCAATTGTCTTTCCCATATCAACCTCAAAGAAGAAATGAATTATTCATTTAAATAACTTCTGTTTTGTAATCACCCAAACTAGATAAAAACAAGAAAAAACCCTCTCAGCGTAAGGTTTAAAAGAGACAATTTGCACCTAATAAAATGACAGAAAAAGAAACAAAAGTAACTCAAGAAGAATTCGAAAAGAAAGTTTTAGAGTTAGCAGAAAAAGGACTTACTAGCGAAAAAATCGGAGAAGAACTAAGAAAACAAAAAATTCATCCAAAAGAATTCAAAGGAAAAATCTCACAAATTCTAAAAAAAGAAAACAAGTATATTAACACAGACTTAAAAAACGCACAAGAAAAACTAGAAAAATTAAAAACTCATTACGCAGAAAACAAACAAGACAAAAGGTCAATGAGAGAAAAAGACAGAATTTTTTCAAGAGTAAGAAGAATAAAGAAATATCTTAAGATTCCTTTGAAATAATCTCCAAATATTTATTATCTAAAATGGAAGAGGTGTATGACAATTTAAAAGAGAGAATAAAGTTAATTGCTTCACTAGTTACAAAAAAAACAGAAAATAAAACAACAAAAATATTCTACAACGAAGATTCTGATTCTCTTTCTTGCGCAGTTATTCTTCTAAAAACCCTAATAAAACTAGACAGAACTTGTTCAATTCATCCCTTAGAAAAAAACGAAAAAGAATTTATTTATACTTTAAAAAAAGATGAACCGTTAATTATTCTTGGAGCAGGAAAAAATTTAATCAATCATATAAAAAATTACGGGATTGAATTTGCTTTAATTATTGATAATAAAAATATTTCTCAAGAAGAAATTCCTACAAACATTGAATTTGTTGGAACAGAAAATAAAAAAATAAGTATTTCTGGAATAGGTTATCTTATCTCAAAAGAAATTAATTCTGAAAATACAGAATTTGCAAAAATTGCAACAATTGGTATGAGCAAAAAAAATCTTGTTGAACAAATTCAAAATTTAGGAATTGAATTAGAAAATAATTCTGAAATAAAAATAAAAGAAAGTTTAAAAATTTCCCCAGTAACAAGACCAATTAACAGAACACTAGAATTCTGTGTTGACCCTTATATTCCAGAAATAACAGGGAACATTAAAGGAATAATCGAACTTTTAACGAAGACAAAACTAACTCCAACAAACGGCAATTACAAAGCAATAATTGATTTAACCAGAGAAGAACTAACAAACTTAACAGAAAAAATAAACGAAAAAATGCCTCAACTAAACCAAGAAGATATTTTTGGGAAAATATGCTTAATAAAATTCTTTGATTCTTTTGAAGATTCTCTTGAAATTACAAACAAAATTGATTCATGCTTTAAGGTAAAAAAAAGAGGACTTGCCCCTCGTTTCTGCCTAGAAAAAAACAATGTTAAAAAAGAAGTTGAATCAAACTATGCAACATACAAACAAGCACTGATAACAGGAATTAAAGTAATTAGAGAAGGGGAAAAAGAAATAATAAAAAACCTGCATGTAATAAGAATAGCCGAAATAATTAATAAAATCCATTTTAGAAAAGTAATGAAAATTATCTCAGGTTCAGGAATATTCAAAGAAAACCAGACACTAATGATTTTAGGTCCAGAAAAAATATTTGTAAAAAACCTAGAAAATTCAGAGTACATTTACCAGATATTTGAAAGAAAAGCAAATGAAGTAGAAGCAAAAATTGTTAGAGAAGATTACTTAGAAATATCTCTAAATAAAGAAAGAGAAAAGGAATTTGTAGATTCAATCAAAAAAAGCTTTGAAATTGAATTAGTAAAAATTTAAAAGCAGACTTATTCTTTCTAAAATATGAGTTTAGAAGTAGGAGACATTGTCCTTTGCACAGTTGATAAAATATCTGGAACAACAGTATTTGTAAATATTGAAGGAGAAGGCGAAGGAACAATTGTATTAAGTGAAATTGCTCCAGGAAGAATAAGAAACTTAAGAGAATATGTTATCCCAAAAAAGAAAATTGTATGTAAAGTTCTTCGAATGCAAGGAGGACAAGTAGAATTGTCGTTACGAAGAGTAAGCCTAAAAGAACAAAAAGAAGTAAAAGAAGAATACGAACAAGAAAAAAGCTACGAGAATATTTTCAAGACAATTTTACAAGAAAAATCTAAAGAAGTAATTGAAAAAATAAAAGAAAAATACAGATTACATGAATTTATTGACGAAATAAAAGAAGATGGAAAGAAATTAGAAGAATATACTGACAAAGAAAAAGCAAAAAAAATAATTGAAATCCTAAACTCCCAAAAAAAGAAAATTTTTGAAATAAAAAAAGAATTCAAACTTTCAAGCAATGCTCCAGACGGAATAAAAAAGATTAAAGATATTTTATCTCAAATAAAAGAAGCTAAAGTTAATTATCTTGCTGCAGGAAAATACTCAATTAAAACTCAAAAAGAAAACGCAAAAAGTGCAGACCAAGAACTAACTAAAATTCTAGAAGACGTAGAAAAAAAAGCAAAAGAAAACAATATGGAATTCTCAGTAAAATGAAACTAAAAAAATGCGACAAATGCAAAACTTACACATTAAAGGAAAATTGCTCAACATGTAAATCAAAAACAAAAGACGCACATTACAAATTCATAAAAATAAGAGATGCTCCAACAGAAAATAGATAATTATTTTTTTATACAAGCTTCAATAAAACCCTTAAACAACGGAGCAGGATTAATTAAACTGCTTTTTAATTCTGGATGAGCCTGAGTTGCAACAAAATAAGGATGAGTAGGAATTTCAATAAACTCTACAAGAGTTTTATCAGGACTCATTCCGCAAAGACACAAACCTTTTTCCTCAAGAATCTTATGATAATCTGAATTAACTTCATATCTATGTCTGTGTCTCTCAAGGGCTTTTAATCCAGAATACAACTCACTAACTTTTGTTCCTTCTTTCAAAATTGCTTCATAAGAACCAAGTCGCATTGTCCCTCCAAGATTTTTAACACCTTTTTGCTCTTGCATCAAACTAATAACAGGATTCTTGCAATTTGAATCAACCTCCAAAGTATTAGCATCATTAATTCCACAAACATTTCTTGCAAATTCAATTACAGCCATCTGTAAACCATAACAAATTCCAAGAAAAGGAATATTATTTTCCCGACAATATTGCACAGCTTTTATTTTACCTTCAACACCTCGTGAACCAAAACCTCCAGGAACAATCACTCCAGAAATTCCAGAGAAATCAAAATTTTCTTTTTCTGTATCTAACCATTTAATATTAATCTTAACTCCAAGATTAAGAGAACAGTGATTCAACGCTTCAATAATGCTCGCATAAGAATCTCCTAAGGAAGTATATTTTCCTGCAATCGCAATAGTAATTTCTTTTGAAATATTTTTCTTTGCTAAAATCATTTCTTTAATTTTATCTAATTTAGGTTTTATTGAAATATTTAACTTTCTAGCCAAAAGCTGGCTCATTCCCTGTTCTTCAAAAACCAAAGGGATTTTGTTTATCTCATCAACATCTAAACCAGTAATAATTGAATCATAATCTAAATTTCCAAAATCACTTATTTTATTTTTAACATGTTTAGTTAACATCTCTTTGCATCGTGCAACAATAATATCTGTATCAAGACCTTTCTGCCGTAGTAAAGACAAACTTTGCTGAGTAGGTTTTGATTTTTGCTCGTTTACTCCACTAGGCACAGGAACATAAGTCAAATGAACATAAGCAACATTTTTTCTACCAACTTTCTTAGACAAAGCTCTCACAGCCTCGACATACATTTCATTTTCAATATCTCCAATTGTTCCTCCAACCTCAATTAAAACAATATCTGCTTTTGTTTCTTTTCCAACATTCAAAAAATGCTCAACAATATAATTTGACACATGAGGAATCATCTGAACAGTTTTACCCAAATAATCTCCTCGTCGCTCTTTTTGTCTAATTCCTTCAAAGACTTTCCCCATCGTAAGATTCCACTCGGACTTACAAGAAATCCCTAAGAACCTTTCATAGTGTCCAAAATCCATATCCACTTCTCCACCATCATCCAGAACAAAAACCTCTCCGTGTTCAATAGGATTCATTGTCCCAGGGTCAGTATTCAAATATCCGTCACACTTAATTGGAACAACATTATAATCATAACTCAAAAGATTTCCTATGCTCGCAATTGCAACCCCTTTTCCAAGACCGCTCAAAACTCCACCTGTAACAACAATATATTTTCTGTGCATAATAAAAATTATTTTCAAGGTTTATAAAAACTATTTACTATTAAAAATGACGACACAAAATCTTTACAAAAATAAAGAATAAAATCACTAGTGAAGATTATAACACAAAATTAACTAAAGTTATAAACTTCTTAATCTTAATAAAAAAATGAAACCAAAAGTTCTTTATCATGGAAGCAATAAAAAAATAAAAGTTCTAGAACTCAGACAGCCTTTTTTTGATTTGAAAGAAAACTCGATGAAAGCGGTTTTTGCTACAAAGAATAAAGAATTTGCTCTTGCAATGGGGCTAACCAGTCAAAAAAATTCATCTAGCTTTAGAAGCCGTAATAAAATTTTAATAAACTTTGTTCAAGGACAACCAAAGATGAAATATGTATATTTACACTATATCAAATCAGATAAATTCCGAAACAATGGAGATGAGGAATATATCTCTACTAAAAAAGTTAAACCCTTTAAAATTGAGAAGTATAAAGTATCGGATTTAAATTACCTCTGGAGGAAATCTAATAAAAAAGAACTTAAAGAATTTTTAAAAAATAGAGACAAGTGGCATACACCTTTATCCTAAATTTATAAAAACTAAGAAAGAAAATAATTAATCTTTTCCCACATAAAGATAGGCATAGAATCAATATTTATTATCTCTTTTAGAAAATTATCTTTAATTGCGGAGGTTAAATCATAAAAGTCAGAGAGATTTTTTGAATAACAACGAAAATCTATATCTGAATAGCCAACATATCTAGAAACACTCTCAACATTTCCTTTTAATTTTAAGAAGGATTTTATCTTTTTGTATAAACTATCTGAAAAATTATTTAGATGAATAAAACATCTAAAATGTAAATACCCTAACTTTTCATAATTTATTTTTGTCTTATACACAACAATAATTTTTTGTTTTTCTAATCGTCTTATTTTATCCTTAACTCCATTTGCAGATAAATCCAACCTTTCAGCCAATTCAACTAAACTAGCTCTGCAATTTTCAGCAAGTAATTTAATTAAGGTTATATCGCTTTCATTCAAATCCAATCTTTCTTGCAAGAGAGAAGTAGAGTTTTCAATATCAGAAGATTTAATTAATAAATTAAGATTAAAATAAGAACTTTCAATCTCGCTGGTTACCAACTTTTCCTGAATATTACTTGCCTTTCCAAAACTTATTTCTTTTATAATTTTATCAAATTCTTGGTTTGTCTTACATCTTATAACAACGCTCATATCCCACTTTCCAGCATTTTTTCCAACAGCAATAACAGAAGGATTTTTACTAATATTCTTAATCCAATCTAATTCCTCTTTAGAAGGAAGGTTAATCATCTTGAAATAAACAAGATAAATTATATCTCCTAACAAACTAACATCAATTATTGCATTATAACCCTGAATAAGATTCTCTTTCTCCAATCTTTCAATTCTATACTTAACAACCTGCTTAGACAACCTAATTTTTTTAGCTAACTCTGAATGAGTAATTCTTGCGTTCATTTCAAGTTCTGACAAAATCTTCTTATCTTTCAAATCTAACTCCATATTTAACATATTGCTAAATATTATATAAATATTGCGTTTTGTTAAAAATAAAAACAATAATGTTTAATTATAAGATATATGTTACCATACTATGGTAATAAAAAATCAAACAGAGAAAGTTATTTTAGAAAACTGGGATGGAGATCATGCTTACCTAGATAGAGAAGAGTTAAATTATTTTGAATTACAAGGGAAAGGATATCTTTATGGAAAAATTCTTGAGAACAAAGGAATAAACTATTCACCTCATGAAGTTGCATTTAAGATAATAAGGGAAGGAGAAAAGTATCAAACAGTTGTTGCAAGAAGGATTCGCGACCCAAAAATTCTTAAGAGGCTTTATGAAATAAGCCGTAAAGCAAATGAAGATGGAGAAGAAATATTTGAAAGAGATTTAGAAAAGCTTTTTATTGAAGGAAGACAAAGCCTAGAAGAACTTTTAGAGCTTGAAAGCCAAGAAATTTTTGAAAACAATGTTGTGAAAGGAGGTAAAATTTAAAATGAATGGTTACAAAATGAGAGAGTTCTGGACTAAGCTTATAGAAAGCTACACCCCAGAAGAATTAGAACGTGTTTTTAATCAGAAAGGGGATATTTCTGAAAGCTATGGCAAAATTGAGCATTTAGCAAAGGAAAGTGCCGAAGGAAGAAAAGTTGAAGCTAATTATTGTGGAGAAAACGTTTCTTATTGGGTTCCAAGTGATGGTGCTTGGATAAATGGCAAAGGTCTTTCAGTTACCCAAGCATATAAAATCGTTAATGAAAATGATTCTTCTATGGAATTAAGAGAAGTACAAAGCCCTTCTGAGATAGAAGCTATCGCTAGAGGATGCAAATCACAAATGCGAAGAATCTTAGAAAGGGAATAATCTTTCCAGACTAACTTATTAAAATTCTTACCTAAAACAACTTCTTCTGCTCTTCATCCATTTTCACAATACCATATTCTCCATCATAACCAGGAGCAACTTTAATTTTCCCTTCCCTATTTTTCAAAATTAAATCTACTAACTTGGAATCAACTTCTTTTTCTAAAAATTCCTCTTTTGAAACATTAAGCAAAATATTAAACTCATTCCCAAATTCTTTTATCAAAATATTATAAATATCCCAAGCTTTTTTACTTTCCATCTTAACTCCATAACATAAACTAATTATTTCATGAAGAGGTAAAATAGTAAAATAAATCCTCGCATTCTCTGGCTTTTCTCCTTTGTTTTTCTCACTTAACTCATCAACACGATAATCAACTCCAATAACAAGAGGCTTTCCGCATTTTGGACAAATTCCATTTAGCTTTTTTGTTTCATTTGGAGAACACGAAAAATCACAATCAATATGCCCGTCAAAATGATATTTTCCATAAGCAGGGTCAGTCTCAATTGTTCCAACAAATTTATTTTTTCTAATTTGTTCAACTAACTCAAAATAAGAATCACAAGAATGAAAAATTGTTGCCTCCCTACCAAGTCTAAAAGGCCAAAAACTATGAGCATCAGAAAAACTAACAATTGCCTTAGAATCTAATTCCTTAATTTTCCAATTCATCGACGGATCTGAGGATATTCCCGTCTCAATTGCATGAATATTTTCGATTTCTTTTCCAAATGCTTCCTCTAAAGAATCAAAACCAGACTTACTTCCAAAAACACCAAAATAAGGAGTCCAAATGTGTGCAGGAATAACCTCAATTGCTTTAGAAATTTTCATCATTTCAAAAGTAAATTCTTCACAACTAATCTTAAAAATTGGCCGACCATCGTAATCTCGTCTGCCTTTTGTATCCAAATAAGAATTTATTTTCTCAGCAACTTCAATTGACGGAATAAACAAAACCAAATGAACTCGTCTGCCTCTTTCATTCTGCGTATAAATTAAAGAAATTTCCCCGGTAACAATAAAAGGAAAATCTTCATAAAAATAAAATCCTTTCCCATTACTTTTTAATTTCTTAATCTCTTCAATCCACTTTGGATGACTAAAATCTCCTGTCCCAAGTAAATTCAAACCCTTAATTTTTGCCCACTTAACTAAACTTGGAAAACTCAAATCTTTAGAACAAGCTCGCGAATAGCAAGAATGAATATGTAAATCTGCAAATAACCAATCTTTCTCAATCATACTAACTCAATCAAACAAAACTTTTTAAATTCTATTGCACAAAAATAGACATGGATGAGCGAACTTTGGTTCTAATAAAACCCGACGGACTATTAAAAAGTTTAACTGGAAACATATTAACCTCTTTATCTCAAATAAAACTAAAAATTGTTGCAGCAAAAATTGTAAAAGTCTCTCGTGAATTTGCAGAAAAACATTATTCTGAATTAAAACAAAATTTAATAGAAAAATTTGGGAAACAAAAAGGAAAAGAAGTCTTTGAAAGTGTAATTGACTATATTCAAGGAAAATATCACACAGACAGAGTTTTAGCTTTAGTATACAAAGGAGACAACGCAATAAAAAAAGTAAGGGAAACTGCTGGAGAAACAAACCCAGAAAAAGCAAACCCAATCTCAATTCGAGGAAAATATGGTAGAATCCACTCAGAAACAAAAGTTTTTGAAAATGTAATTCACTGCTCAGATTCTTCAGAGTCGGCAAAACGAGAAATCGAACTTTGGTTTAAACCAGAAGAAGTTGTTGAATAAATTATTTAAGTTAGAATTTATTTTTAATTTTTACAAAATATAAAAGAAGCCCAAATACAATACTTGATAGAGATATTAAAGCAATTGAAAAGAGAGTAGAATATTTGTCTGTAAATAATCCTATTAAAGGAAAAATTAAAACAGTGATTAAAGATAATAACATAGAGTTAATGGAAAGAATAGTTGCCCTATTTTCTTGTTTTAGATGCTTATTTAGATAATTATCTACGACCAATTCTCTAAAAGTAGCAATGCCCCAAAACAATCCTAAAAAGATACTAATTAAATAAGAAGAAAAGAACATAGTTAAAAAAAGCGAGATTCCACTAAGAAGGGCTATCATCAAAATTGAATTATTTTCTCCTAGCTTTTTTTCAAATTTTTCGGTATTTTTTGAGATAAATATTTGAATCAACAAACCAACTATATAGATAAATGAAATCTGCTTCAAAGTAAAGTTTAAATCTAATAAATAGGGAACTTCAAGGAAGGTTCCGATTAAATTACAGAATATATAAAAAGAAACGGAGAATAAAACTAACCAAACTATTTTATAATGATCAAGAATATAACTAAAACCTTGTTTCATTTGAATTATATGTCTTTTGATAAATGTTTCGGATTTTGTTTTAGACAATTGTTTAGGTTCATGTAAAAATAAAGTAAAAATAAAACTAAAAAGACCAAAAAATGCAGTCAAAAAAATAGGTATAAATTTACTTATAGAATAAAGGTTCGGACCAAAAAATAAGGTAATTAATGTTGTAGAAAAGAAAATAACAGATAATCTTGCCTTTATTCCCAAATACTCTTTTTTACGACCAATTTTCTTAAGAGAATCGTAGATTAATGCACTCTCCGCTCCAGAATTAAATGCGAAAGAAGCTCCCAAAATACTCCCTGCTAAGAGAAAACTGATAAAATTTTGAGAGAGTAAGATAATTAAAAAACTCAAAAAAAATGCAAAAGAGCCAATTAAAAGACTTTTCTTTTTTCCATACAAATCTGCAAAAGCACCACTAGGAATTTCAAAAATTAATGTAAAAATACTTGTAATGGTTAGAACTAAACTTATTTGAAAAAAAGAAAGCCCAAAACTTTGATAATAGATTACCAAAATTAAATCGTAGATAAATGCTAAACCTCCAAATAGGGTTATAAGATAAAATAAAAATATATTCTTCTGAAATCCCTCTTTTTCCATAAATGTATAATAAAGAGAGAACTTTTTAAACATAATTAACTTTTATCAAAACAAAAGATTTCCTCAAGCGGGTAGGCAGAAACCTAAAGAATATTTTTCAAATTTATTTTTTCATATTGTTTCTAAATTTTTGAATTATTTTTGAGGAAAAATGCTATAAAATTATTTCTTAGCTTCAAACTTTGAAACACTTGGAAACTTTTCAAGATAACACTTAATCATTCTCTCAAATGCATTCAAGCAATTAAAAGAAACTTCTTTCCCCATTGAAGCACTCTCACAAGCTAATTGATATGCTAAAGGTAATTTTCTAAATTTTAAAACTTCTTTAAGATAATCTGCATCATAATTAGGAAATAAACCACAAAATCTTTCAGTAGCACTTCTTCTTTCATAATTAAATTCCTTTCCAGAAATCTCTAATAATCTTTTTGGAGCATCCCACAAACTTTTGACACAAGATTTAGCTCCTTTAACACGAGCCCTCTCTTCAATAAAATCCTGCATTAAAACAAAATTTCTAACTTTTCTAAGAGACATGGATAAAGCAGACAAGATTTCATTTTTGTATCCCACACTATTAAAACCTTCAACAAGATTTATTCCTGCAGGAATTTTTATGCACTGCTTCAAATAAGGAACATAACTATTTCCGTAAGAAAGAAATCTTCCATCGATAGAAGTTTTAGAATCGAGTAAGTTAAATTGAACATTCTCGACACCAATTTTGTTTATTCCAGAAGAACTCAACAATCTAGAAAGCCCTTCAATTTTCTCTCTAGGTAGAACAACATTATTAGAAAAAACAAATCCTCCATCAACATCACTAATACCAGAGCAGAAATCTTCTCTCAAAAAAGAACCATAAAGATAAAAACAATCACAAGGAAACTCTTTAGAAAAACCTTTAGCTAATTTATCAATAAATTTTTTGTAATCTTCTTTTGTTGGTAACTCGTTCATAATTTTTCCTATCACCACTTACTCCTTATCTTTAACACCCTGCTCAGTCACAAAAAACACACATTCATCATCAGGCAAGTTTGGGCTGTCAACAAGTTTTGCAACTCTGCTTCCCTGTTTTCCTCGTCGTAAATAGATTCTATAAGTTGAAGCGTGTCCAACAATATTTCCCCCAATTGCAGTTGTAGGATCTCCAAACATTTGTGCAGGGTTAGCCATAACCTGATTTGTTACATAAACAGCTAAATTGTGTGTTTCAGCAAGTTTCATCAAATCATGCATATAACGATTCAACTTTTGCTGTCTATCTGCAAGTTGTCCTCGACCAGCAAACTCTGCTCTAAAGTGTGCAGTAAGCGAATCAATAATCATTAACTTAATTGGTTCTCCAGCCTTAATTAATTCCCCAACCTTTTCAAGTAAAAGCATCTGGTGGTCAGAATTAAAAGCTCGTGCAACCAAAATATTTTTCAAAACTTTTTCAGGGTTAGCCCCAAGTCCTTCAGCAATCTGCCTGATTCTTTGAGGTCTAAAAGTTCCTTCAGTATCAATAAATACAGTCTTGCCCCCTGCTCCACCTTGCTCAATTGGCAATTGCGCGTTAACAGCAAGGGTAAGACCACATTGAGTTTTTCCAGAACCATAAGCACCATAAGCCTCAGTAATGGATCTACTCTCTATACCCTTTCCACCCAGTAAGTTATCAAAGTTTTTACTTCCCGTCGTGATAAATAAAATATTATCTCTCTTTTTAGAATATTCAACACCATCACTAAAACCCAAATTAAGCATGTCTCTTGCTGCCTGAATTGCTTTTCTTGCAACAGCAGCTCCAACTCCAGCAACGTCTCCTAAAGTTGTCGGACTCATAACCGCCAAACTCATTAAATCATAAATTCCAGCACTCTCAAGTTTTGCTGCAACAGCAGGACCAATTCCAGGCAAATCAGTCAAAGAATTTTCCTTCTCAACTTTATCTTCTTTTTTTGCAACCATATAAAACAAAATTTCCCTCGGTTTATAAAGATTGTTCGTCTACGAGATACATATTCAAAGGATATAGGATAAAATCAATAAAACATCTAAGAATACAAATAAAACCAAAACACTAACCTCACTCTTTCCTCCAGTCTTAATCATTCCGCCCCAATGAACTCTTAACGGATAAAACGGGAAAATTCCATCTTTAGTAAAACTATCGCTGAATAAATGTAACCCGTATCCCAAAAAAAATCCTAAAGAAAAAACAGGAAAAAATAAAACCAACACTAAAGTTAAACCAAACAAAAAAGTAAAACTATGAATTATTCCTCGATGTTTTGTAAAAAATTGCAAAACTCTTGATAATTTCTTTTGACCAATTCTAGAAAACCTTGAATCTACATCAGGTAAAATAGTTGCAATAAAAACCATTCCAAAAAAAATAAATTTTGAATTTACAAAAGGAAAAAGTAAAAGTGCAAAAAACAAACTTATAGCTAAATGAGTTCTAAGTAACATAAAATAAATATACAAAATAAGAATTTAAACTATTCTAATTTTTTAATCAGTTCGTCCAAATTAACTCTCTCAATTTTTTCAACAATTAATTCCGGCGTATTAAAATAAGAATTCATCTTAATTGTTCCAGAAAAAATAAATTCTTTTCCAAGTAAATCATCTCTTTGATTTTTTAATTTTTCAACGTCATTAATTTCACTTAAACCAATTTCAATCATTCTCTCAAAAAATAAAACAGCCCTAACTGTCTCAGTTCCGTCGTCAACAACCAAATTAATCAAAGCTCGCTTTTCGCTAGCAATTCCTGAATCAATTTCTTCCTGACTTATTTTTCTTCCTGTTTGTTTATTCACATTAAAAAATCTTGGCTCAAAACTTTGAACAATAAAACCTCTAAAATTAACACTGTCTCCAACATGAAAATCCGCAATAGATTTTTCTTTTACGACCTTCTCTGTTTGAATACTATCAAATTTTTCATTGCTTTTTTTAAAATCAGAAAAACTGCCCAGATGAACTTCTCCTTCTCTAATAGAAGAATTCACAACCTCAACAATATCTCCTTCCTTAATTATTCCATCTTCAAGTAATTTAATATGATTTGTGTCCCATAAAACAACTTTAACATTAGAAGTATTGTCTGCTAAAATCATGTTTGCAACTTTACTTGGAGTTCCATCTTTTTGAGTATAACTTCTTACAGGAAACAACTTAATTATTTTTCCAACAAGATTCACCTTTCTCATTCCAGGAGTTAATTCTTCAATCTTACATTTTCCCTCATCTAAAGAAATTCCAAGCTCACTTGAAATAACGTGAATCGCCCCTTCCTTGCTAATTAAGCCAGAAAGTTTTTCCCTCTTAGCGTTAACTCTTCTCTCAATTTCCTCTTTATCTAAACCACAAGATTTGGCAAGTCTATCCAAAAGAAAATTATAATTTTCATCACTCATAATCTGAAAAAAGGATAATCATTTATAAGTATTGTGTCACTAAAAGAGTTAAATAAATTCGATGAATAAAGAATTATAATTATCTCAAAAAGTTTTATAAACCGTCCAAATCTTAACAAAATATGGGAAAAGCAGGAATAACAATTAAGACAATGCCGACTTCACCAGAAGTAAATCTTGAAGAAATTAAAACAAAAATTCAAGAAGTAGTCGAAAGTGAAGAAGGAAAAATTCTTGAACACAACGAAGAGCCTGTTGCATTCGGACTTAAAGCAATTGTTACAAGATTTCAATGGGACGAACAAAAAGAATCTGAAGAAATTGTTGGAAAAGTAGAATCAATAGAAAATGTAAATTCTTGCCAAGTAATTGACGTTAGACGAATGGTTCAATAAAAAATAACTATTTTTATAAATGTATATTTCTTAGATAAAGAATGAATAATAGACAAAGCATATTTTTTCTTGTAGGAATTTTAATGTTTTTAGTAATCTTTGGAGCAATTCCTGCAATGAGTGGATATAAAATTGTTGACGATTTTTCTGAACCTGTTGCAAAATATGTTTTTGGATTTGATGAAGCAAATATCGACTTAGTTGGAAGTAATCTCTCTTCTTATGCAATAATTGTAACTTACTTAATGTTATGGTTAATAATTTTTGTAACTTTTGGAGACATAATTGAAACATTTTCTTCATTTGATGCAACAATTGCTTGGGTAATTGCTTTTGCATTAGCCATAGTTGGAGGAATGTCTGGAGTTATCAGTGGAAGTTTGGTAAATATTACAGAATGGTTTGTTTGGGCGGGAACTGCTGCAGTTTATTTAGGATTGCTTGCATCTTTTATAGTCTTTTTAGTAGTTCAATTTGGGGCAAGTGGATTAAAAGGATGGATAAGAAGAAGAAAAGCGATGATACGAACTGCAAAAGGAGAAGTAGGGGCAAGAAGAGTTGCAGGTTTCGTGCAAAATGCTCAAAGAGTTCAAAGAGAATTTGAAGGAGAAGGAAACTAATCCTCTAACTCTTTATTAATAATATCTAAATTCTTAACTGATTTATCTAAAATTTCTCTATTTAACTTTTCTTTTGCTTTCTCTGCTCTTTCTTTTCTTAAAATATTTACTCTAGCAAACTTCTTATTAAAGATTCCAATTAAAACTAAACAAGCCATAAAAAAGATAAACCAAATCCAACCCCAAATTCCCTCGTTGTAAAAGACAATCTTAAACAAAGTTTCATATAACTTCTTGTAAACTCCAATTTGAGCTGCAATAACTGAAAATGCAAAAGAAATTACTAAAGAAATATTTGAATTAAATGTAGAATATCCTTTGAAAATTACATCCAAGTTATTGAAAAAAAATAAAAAAAAGATAATTGCCATTCCAAGTGCTAAACTAATTGAATAATCCTCGTTAAATAAAAATTTAAATAAAAAATTAAAATTTGCTAAAAAAGAATCAATAGAAGAAATAAATTTATTCTTTAATAAAACTCCACTCCACTGAGAACTTAAATATTCCCACTTATTATCTTCGCTAGTAAATTCTTCAACTTTGTTAACTTTCTCTTCAAGAGAACCTGCTGTGTCTGAAAGCGAATCAGCAGAAATTATTGAAACAGAAAGTATATTCAAAAGAATAAATAAACTAAAAATAAAAACACCAATCTTTTTCATAATAATCTAATATAAAGGAAGTTTAAAAAATTAATTGAAAAAGAGCGTTAAAGATTCTCTGGATGTTGAACTGCCTGACCAACATCATAATAATGTCTAATTGCTTCAATTATTGTACCGGTAGTATGTCTAGCTTTTACTGCTTCTTGCAAACTTTTTCTTTGCATTACCCATGGAGCAAGTGAAGAAATTCCCCATTCTATGGCAATAAAAGCAACAAATGAAGCAACTAATCCTGCATAAGTAGCAAGAACTCCAAATGAAATAAAAATAGAACTAAAAAATACCGAAAAAAAGGAAATGAACTTCAAATTAGCTCCAATAACTCCCATTAAAACTGCAACAACCCAAGAAACCTTTTCTGAAAAAAAACTTAAATTTCTGATAATGTCTCCGAACATTAAAACAAGCATTACCCAAATACAAATAACAATAATTGCTGCACTTGTTGCTCCACTTAAAGTTACAATTGAAGAAGGAATTCCTCCAAGAACTATATCGCAGAAACTT
>Ga0265297_10003047_pt1 | contig 31566 bp, 29 predicted proteins | sample Munlanlwell13791_FD_192502 | JGI IMG/M metagenome (GOLD analysis project Ga0265297, IMG submission 192502) | Leachate microbial communities from a municipal landfill in Southern Ontario, Canada - Leachate well 137-91 | ecosystem: Engineered > Solid waste > Landfill > Unclassified | place...
TCGCCGATAGGCAGGACGCCGCGCTCGAACCCCGCGACTTACGTCGGCGTCTTCACCCCCATCCGCGACATCTTCTCAAGGACTCCGGAGGCCCGCGCGCGCGGCTACACGCCCGGGCGGTTCTCGTTCAACGTGCGTGAGGGCAGGTGCGAGAACTGCGAGGGCGACGGCCTCATCAAGATAGCGATGCACTTCCTGGCCGACGTATACGTCCCGTGCGAGGTGTGCAAGGGGAAGCGCTACGATTCGCAGACGCTCGAAATCCTCTACAAGGACAAGAGCATCGCAGACATCCTGGACATGAGCGTCGACGAAGCATCCGAGTTCTTCCAGAGCATCCCGGCAATCAGGAACAAGCTCGAGACAATCCGCGACGTCGGCCTCGGCTACATCAAGCTCGGCCAGCCCGCCACGACGCTCTCCGGCGGCGAAGCCCAGCGCGTGAAGCTCGCGACCGAGCTGTCGAAGCGCTCGACCGGCAAGACCATGTACCTGCTCGACGAGCCGACGACCGGCCTGCACTTCGACGACGTGAGCAAGCTTCTCCTGGTCCTCCAGCGGCTTGTGGACAAGGGGAACTCGGTGATTGTCATCGAGCACAACCTGGACGTCCTGAAAAGCGCGGACTGGATAATCGACCTCGGCCCGGAGGGCGGCGAGGCCGGGGGCAGGATCGTCGCGCAGGGCACGCCTGAGAAAATCGCCGGGACGGACACGCATACCGGCAAATATTTGAAGAAGGCGCTGGAGAAGGGATAGATGCGCTTTGACAGGTCGGACTACCCGGAGCTTCCCGGCGTCTATCTGATGAAGGACGCCGGAGGCGCGGTAATCTACGTCGGCAAGGCGGCATCGCTCCGCTCGCGGCTTTCCCAGTACTTCGGCAGGCCGGGCGACAACAAGACGCGCCTGCTCGTCTCCCAAATCTCATCAATCGAATTCGTCGTCACGAAAAGCGGGAAGGAAGCCCTCATCCTGGAATCCAACCTCATCAAGAGCTACATGCCCAAGTACAACATGGCCCTCAAGGATGCGAAGCATTTCTCGTATCTCGCACTCACGAAGGAGAAATTCCCGCGCCTTCTCCTTGCCCGCAAGAACTCCGAAGGGCAATTCAGGCTGAAGGATGCGGAATTCTTCGGGCCGTTCGTAGAGGGCGCGAAGCGCGCGATATCGTCCCGCTACCTGCGGAAGCTATTCAGGATTCGCATCTGCTCGAAGCTTCCGAAAAAGGAGTGCCTGCAGTTCCATATCGGGAACTGCGACGCCCCCTGCATCGGCAACATAAGCCTGGAGGCATACGCGAAGAACGTGGATTCCTTGCGCATGGTGCTCGAAGGGAAAACCGAGGCCAGGCGCATCATCGGATTGCTGGAAGGGCGCATGAAGGAGGCCTCGGCCGCCCTCGACTACGAGCGCGCGTCCGCGCTGAGGGACCAGACCGAGGCGCTTCGCATCTTCTTCGACCGCCAGAGGGTGGAGAAGGAGCGCAGGAACGACGAGGATTTCCTCTTCTTCCAGAGAATCGGCGGCATATTGCACGTGCAAATCCTCCGCAGCAGGCGGGGCGTGATAAGCAAGGCGGAAAAGCACGCGGTCGCCATCAAGGCGCAGGAGGAGCCTGAAATTTCGTTCTGCCTCCAGTTCTACGGGGAGCTGCCCGACCGCGTGTACACCAACCTGCCCGCGGAATGGATGGCCGCGCTGAATGAGGCGCTCGCCACGGATGCGTTCCGCGTCCCCGGGGAAGAGAAGCGGAAAATCCTCGAAATCGCCTCGCGCTCGCTCGCATACGGGGAGCTGGAGCCGTCCGTGCTCAGGCTCAGGGAGGCGCTCGGCCTCGAATACAACCCCATTATCATAGAGACGTTCGACATCTCGACACTGTTCGGCGAGGAATCCGTCGGCTCGATGGTGCAGTTCGTTAACGGGAAGCCGAACAAGGCGGGCTACCGCAAGTTCAAAATCCGGACAGTCGCAGGCCAGGACGACTTCGCGATGATGAAGGAGGTCGTCTTCCGCCGCTATTCCCGGCTGCTGGAAGAAGGCGGCTCGTTCCCGGACCTCATCCTGATAGACGGCGGGGCCGGCCAGCTGCATGCGGCCATGGACGCCATGGAGGAGGCCGGAGTCCGCCTTCCCGTCGCGGCGCTCGCGAAAAAGGAGGAGGAGCTTTATCTCCCGAGCAGGATGGAGCCCCTGCGCCTGCCGCATTCGGACGAGGGCCTGAAGCTCTGCATGCGGTGCCGCGACGAGGCGCACCGGTTCGCAATCACGTTCCAGCGCCTGAGGCGCGGCAATAAGATGAAGGGATAGCAAACAAAAAGCATATCCTTAATAATGTGGACGTCCATAATTAAGTTATAAAATCTGAGAAATTCTGATTTTTGTTATCCTCATTCACCAGTTGAACGGAAGATAATCGAAATCGATTTTCCAAAAAAAGGTGAATGCATAATGAAATTCAATGAGATGAGCATCAGCGCCAGGACTATGTCCGCGCTCGGTGAAATGGGATATATAGACGCCACGGAAGTGCAGGAGAAATCAATCCCGCTGCTTCTCCAGGGCGAGGACATCATAGTCCGGAGCCAGACCGGGACCGGCAAGACCGCCGCGTTCGGAATCGGGCTCATCGAGATAATCTCGAAGGACCGGACCAAGAAGGGGCTGATACTCGCGCCCACGCGCGAGCTCGCGCTCCAGATAACGAAGGAAATCCGGTCGATTGCCCAGAACCACAACCTGCACATATTCGCGGTGTATGGCGGCGCGGGCATGGGCAGCCAGACGGCGTCGCTGAGGCGCGGCTTCGACATACTCGTGGCCACGCCCGGGCGCCTGCTCGACCACGTGCAGCGCGGCACGCTGAAGCTCAGCTACTCGAACATCATCGTCCTCGACGAGGCCGACCGCATGCTCGACATCGGCTTCAAGCGGGATATCGACAAGATAATGGGCATGACCAGCCGTGAAAGGCAGGTCCTGCTCTTTTCCGCCACGATTGATTCGAGAATACGGGGGATTTCGTCCGAATTCATGGCCAGCCCCGCAATAATCGAGGTCGGGCCGGTCGGGAAGGTCCTGAAAATCCAGGAAAACTTCATCACCCTGAGCCGGGCCGAGAAGCTGCAGAAGCTGAAAGACATCCTCATGCAGGAGCCCACGTCAAGGACAATCGTTTTCGTCGCTTCAAAGCGCGGCGTGGAATACGTCTGCCACAGGCTAAACGACCATAACATCGAGGCGAGGTACCTTCACGGGGGCAAGTCCCAGAGCCAGCGCGAAAGCGCCATCCGCGACTTCCAGGAAGGCCGGTTCAGGATACTCATCGCGACCGACGTGGCGGCAAGGGGCCTCCATATCGACAATGTCAACCATGTCATCAACTATGACAAGGCCGACAGTGATGATACGCACACGCACCGCATAGGCAGGACCGCGAGGATGGGCAGCGACGGCAAGGCGACCACGTTCGTCGAGACCGACCCGCTTCCGCCCAAGAAGCACGGCCAGCGGGGCGGGCGCGGCGGATTCGGGGGCGGGCACGGGGGTTCGCGCCGCGACAGCGGCTCCACTCATTCCGGCGGCCGCAGGCCCAGGCGCTATTGAACCGCGCCGGCCATCTCTTTTTAATTTGTTATTATCTCAATATATTTATGGCTATTACTCCAAAGTCCGGGCTGGCTTACGGCGTATTCAAATGCAGCGACCAGAGGCCGCTCCCGGCGCTTATCGCAAGGTTCAAGGAAGCGCTTGAGAACATCAAAGGAGCGCATGATGAGACGGGCATTCCCCCGAACATGGAATTCCAGGTGTTTGACGCCAAATCCGGCATGGAATACGCCATAAGCGCGGACAATGCCCTTGGGATGACGCTGAAGGCCGTTACCCTGGTGGCCAACGGCGCCAACCTGGTCATACGCTCCGAGCTTCCCGACGCGTCGAACGCCACCGCCGGGAGGGACCTTGGCGATGCGATGAACATGCTTTATGGGGGCACCGAGCTTTTCGATGCCGAGAACGCCGGGGCCGCGAAGCGCGTGATGGACGTCTTCTACAGGAATGACGCGGGCGAGTTCGTCTCCCAGCTTTCGGCCGGGCTTGCGGAAGAGGGGCGCGGTTAATAGCTAATGATATTACCTAGTGAAAATCTCGAGTAAAGCTAGGGTAAACGTTTTACTAATATCGATAATCATTATAGTTTATGCTCTAACTCCTTCTCCTCTTCAAAATAGTTACAGCCAGTTTTTCCTTTATATATTGAATATGAAACCCACCCCAATTCCGTTTCAATCTGTTCTAACCCCAAACATCTTAACTCATATCCTAAGCCGTCCTTAACTGCTTCTTGTAATGAGGTGTGCTCTCTAGAATCAAAAATGAAATTCGCTATGTGGATTGTATCAATGATATCTTCAAGATTATTCTTATATTCAAGGGAAATATTGATACCGACTGCACTAATTTCATTTTCCACTAAAGATTTTTTCAGTTCAGAAAAGGTCTGAGTTATCGATTCTGTTTTATTTGCATTTTGAAATAAAAACCGCGGATCCACCGAAATATATATGCTATTATTCGGAGACAAGATGATTGGTTCATTCTTTCCCTTTGAGATGTAATTCGCACAATGTTCAGGAACATACTCAGCGATTTTTTCATTCCGTTTTAAACGAATTTTTTTGAAAGAAGGAATATGTATTCCGTATGGGACTTTTTTTCCAGTACTATCTGTTCGCCACTCCCTAATATCTAATTTAGCAGTACTAAATGATGTAATTAATGCAATATTTTGAGCATCGCGTTTTCCTTTGTTTATTATCCGAAGCGATATTGTATCCCCGGAGAATGATTTGGAAACTACAGATAGTTTTGGGTCATTTTCTCTTTGAGCAAGTAAAAGTTGTTTTCTTGTAACTGCATAGTCTTTACGTGATTGGGTTATAGTTAACCATGTCAGATAGGCAAGAATAAGAGTAGCTAATCCGGAAAAGATATTAGCAACGGAGCTTAAGGCTGCGAGATCCATTCCAAAAAAATCAACCATATCTAACAATCTGGTTTGAATAATATAAATTATTCTATTCGATTTCTTTCTAATGATACGCCATCTAGAGCCAGCCCTAAAATGGAAAAATCTGTTCAATGAGTGTTTATTTGAGGTTAGTGCGAGTTGCAAGAAACAGGATTATCCGCTTTGTCGGCATCATGGAAAGCACTAAGGGGTATATTATGCGTTCGTTCTTTTATTCTCTTAAGGCGATGATATGAAGGTTCCTGCAAGCCATATCCGGCATCTCAAGGCGAAAAGGCGGTTCAACGAGGGCAGAGCCCACCTGGAATCCAAGCGCCAGGTCGCCAGGAAACGCAAGCCGTAAGAAGAAAAATGAAAAAAGAGGGCGCAAGCCCCAAGTATGCCCCTGATTTCTGAGGGGTATAAGCCCCAACTGGCATCAACCGCTGCTGGGGGAACCGAACACCGAAACGCAATAGTTCTTATCAGTGGAGTTCGAGAGCCCATTGCAGACCGATATATCGCCAGCGGCCTTCGCAACAGTGCCGTAGCACGAGGGCCTGTTGGCCTTGTCGATAAGGGATTCGCACATCGATGTGCTCTTCGTGTCGGCGGCTTCCTCCATGCGGCACCCGTCTGTGCATAATGTGCCGTTCCCTGCGTTGCCGGCTCCGCACTGGCTTACGCACAGCTTGAAATTTGCGCTTCCGGTTCCGCCCCCGGCCGGGGATTGCTGCTGCAGGCATCCTGCAAGCACCACCACAAACGCGAGGGAAATAACAATCAAATGCATTTTTTTCATTGAAACCACTCCATATGCTTAATCCTGCCGTCACCCATCAAAATCCTAATCCCAGGAAATGCAGCAACACCACCAGTATCACGCCGGCGATGCCGCCTATGGCGACTATTCCGACTGAAAATATATTGATGGCTATGCCGACCCCGAACAAGTTCAGGATGAGGAAAATCAGGATTCCCACGATTGAATTGTATATTATATACTCGGGATTCTTCAGGAATTTGTATATCAGGTAGACTATGAAAAGCGCCAACAATAACCCGAACAGACCGACTGTCTCAACAACTGCCATAGCAACCACCTCAGACGAACGCCACTTTCATCAAGCGCAATATGATTATCAGCAGGAGGCCGACGATGCCCCCTATGGCCACTATGAGGACGGTAACGATGTTGATTGGAATCCCCAGGCCGAAGATGGCGTTGAGGAGGAACATGATGAGGATTGCGACAATCGAGTTGATTATCAGCGCCATCGGATTCTGGATGAACACGAGGAGCAGCCAAAGCACAATCAAAGCAACCAGGACGCTTCCGACTTCAATATACTTCGTTGACACGGATACGCTCCCCCAGCCAACCTTTTAATGGGCTCCTGCCCCACCCGGGAGTTACGTTCTTACGGAGATTGTGGCACATCCGTGCCGCGGATGCGAAGGCCGTTCCAGAAGATTTCGAAGAATAAGAAAAAAGTATCCATATGACTAGGTTCTCATAATCCTTTTTCCTGCCGGGCGGTTTTTGACCTTGCCCTTTCCACCCTTGCTCTTCGCTGCACGCCCTTTGGCCGCAGTCATTCTTCCGCCTCTGCTTTTTTTCACCATTTTAACACCCCTCAGGCAAGATTTTTTTAAATCACGCCTTATAGGACGACCGAGTCCAGTATTATTAACCCTCCGTTCATTTCAAAAAAATCGAATTACCCCCGGACGGAAAGATAAATTACAGGAGCACACATACTAATCTGGTTAGAGATCCTAAACTTTTTTCTCTACAATATTTGAATTTTGGTATATCCTCAAAAAGAAATACATTCATTCTCATTCCGAAGTTTTCCAGAGATTTTCGAAGAACTCTTTGACCTTTTGCACACTGTCTTTATCCCGTGTATAAATACCTGCATTAAACTCATCGTATAACTGATCCCTAGTCCAATCGGCTGATGAAACTAATACCTCTTTATCATCTACAATAACCAGGCGTGAATGTATAATGTCATTTTTTCTCAATCCGCCTTTAGTAGCAATTGTAAGTAGTCCTAATACTGCCTGTGCTATCCGTTCTCTAGGACCGCGTAAATCTTTTGAATAGCGTGTAATTAATCTTACCTTGACATGCGGTTTCTTATTTATTAGATCAATCAAATCTTCATATAATGTGTCAATATACAAAGATCCAATACAAATCTCTTTCTCAGTATTATGAATCATCTCGCGGATTTTATCATGTATCTCTTTTACATGAATTTTTGAATTATAAATAGGTGAAGTATGAATAAAATAGGGTTTCATATACTTTATCTCTTGTACTTTAAGAGAATCCTGCCATTCTACCTGTTCTATGGCTTTTTTTGGTCCTTCCCCCACCGACAACAAAGCGAACAATGCCCCGGTTGTATCAGTACCAAACCGCGCTCCCCAGCTACCATCGGGTTCTTGCTGTTTTTTTAACCACTCAATTCCTTTTTTTACTGCTTCATCGTTTATACTAAAAGTTCTAGACAAGCAAGTGATTGCGGCAGCCGTGTTTTTGATAAGATATAAACTAGAATATTCAGTATTATCTCCAAAGAATCCGTCTGAATGTTGTTTCGTTTTTATTTTATTACAGATTCTTTCAATTTGATCCCGATATTCATAAAAGTTGAGTTCTGAAAGAGCGCGTGCAAGTGAAAGGGCAAATTCAATTTCGCTATTGGAATCTTTTTCATCAAACGAGGTTCCATTAAATATTTCAACATAATATTTTACAGCATCTTTTACGGATTTTGAATCTGGTTCTATTAAACTGAAAACCCTCAACACCTCCACACCCTCATCAGAATTCAAGCCTAAACTGCCATTTACAGTTTGTTGCGATTTCATATACTGGTAGGAGTCAATGAAATGTGGGTCTTTATCCAATCCTAATCTTTTCAAGTAATAAAAGATATATTGTCGTTCGAATACCCATGCATCTATATCTCTCCAAAATTCTTCTGTTTTTGCGATTTCAGCAACCCTCTTTTGGACATCTTCATCAAATTTTCCAAGAATAAACAAACTATCGGCATCGGCACAACTTATATCTTTAGAAAGAACTTTTTCAATATAGAGCATTCCTTTCTGAAAAGGTTTAGAACACGAATTTAGTAGATCAATGTCCATAATAACCCCGTGCTTTTCTTTTACATCATTCTTCAATAAATATTATAACTTATTTGTTGATATGTAATAATAATATTTGAACAACTTTCTCGTTTGGTAAAAAAATCCAACTCGATCTCCCGGAGTATCTGAAGCAATGTATTTTCACTCAGTTTCTTTATAAAGGAAATATTGGCGGAACACATTGGTTTTAGGGGATAAGGCGAGCAGTATGCTTGATGATTGACGTGATACCCTCAGGTCAGAGCTTAAATAGGGCCTTTCTCAGAGCATCCATCGGTCGGATGGAGTAGTTTGGTCTGAACTCGGATCAAACCACAAAGCGCTAGGGCAGAATTTTAGACCCGATCAGAGGTCCTAAGAAAGTAAGACTTCTGACCAGATTAGAATGCAGGGAGCAGGATTGTCAGCTTGGCTGGCAATATGAAAAGCGCCAGCTTTCCAAGCATTTGAACCTGCGCAGGTACTGAACCACAGCGTTTCTTCAGGATGAAGCCGATTGGTGTAAACCTCAGGGCTTTTCCCCAGGGGCTTTTGCCCGATGAAGGGCATCAGCCAAAAGGGCCTTCCTAAGCGCTGCACATTTGACCAGGCTCTGTCATCCCTGCATGAGCGAAGCGAGCGGGGATCTGGCGAAGTCAGGAACGACGCATCGTTCCTGAGCATGATCGTGAACGAAACACGTTCACGACAACGGAATGCCGTTCGGCAAGTCCCTGCTGCACCTTTTTAGGAAAAAGGTGCACTAAAAACTAGCTACTTACCCTTTTTATTATGCTTCTCAAGGTACTCGAGCGTCTCGTCCGCGCCTTCGACCAGCTTTTCGAACAGCTCCGAGCTGTCGAACAGGGTGATTCTGCCGGCGGTCTTCTCCCTCAGCTCCCGCAGTGCCAAATCGCGCACGGAAAGGCTCGCCTCGCGCCCGCTCCTGATTTTTTCAAGCCTGGACGAAAGGCTTTCGACGTCGAGCCTGCTTTCTATGAACACGTTCTCGTAGCCTTCAAGGCGGATGTCGCTTCCGGCGAGCCCCTCCTTGAGCGATCCGTCCACCTTGATGGCGATGAGGCAGTCCGGGCGCTCCTTCCTTATCCGCCCGACCGTTTCGCGAATCCGCTCCCGCACCTGCGCATCCGTGGCCTTGTCGAACACCATCTCCTCGTAAAAGAACGGCCGGGACTCGATTTCGACGAACTGCGCCTTCCTGTCCTGCGTATCGAAGAGGAAATATCCCTTCCTGGCCATCTCCTCCTTCTTGAGCTGGGTAATCACGGTGCTGCCCGGTATCAGGAACTTCCCCCCCAGCTTCACAATCGTCTCGTGTATGTGCCCGTTCACGATGAGGTCGAAGGGGAGCGTTTCCAGGAACTCGATGGACACCTCGTCCTTCCCCCCCGGCACGAGCTCCCTGACGGACTGGTGTATCATTAATATGGCGAAAGCCCCCTCCGCTTTCACGAACCGCTCCATGGTCTTCTTCAGGGCCTCCTCCGCATATTCCTCCGGGACGCTGCCCATGCCGAGAATCTGCACCTTCTCGCCGCCCTTCTCAAAAACATCCCCCTCCCCATGGAGGACTCTGATCCCCGTACTGGCCGCGAGGAGCTGCACCGGATTTACCATGTCCCTGGCCCGCCGCTCGTGGTTGCCGTGGATTGCATAAACCGGTATGGAAGACTTCCTGAAAATCTCGACTGCCTTCTTTAGCGTCTCGAGCTTCGGGATTTTAATGTCGAATATGTCCCCGGCGCAAAGGATGAGGTCCGCCTTTTTCGAGGCGTCCTGGACAGCCCTCTCCGCCTGGATGTAGGAATCGGACTCGAACCTCGCATAACCGAGGTGCAGGTCGGAGATTATGGCTATCTTCATGTGAAAAAAATGAAAGAAAAGGAATAAGATATGCTACGGAAGCCACGGCCTCTCAGCCGCTACGGTGACCGTGCATCCGGTATCCCCGCTGGAGATGTGGCTGGAAGGGGCATAGTCGCATTCTTGGGCGCTGATTTCGCAGGGCGCGACCTTTGTCCAGCCTATCCCCTTGAATAGAACGTTCTTGTCGTCGCCGACCGGCAGCTCCCACGAGCCGAGCGGGTAAGTCTCCGGGGCGGCATACATGCCGAAACTCGCCTCGTTCCCTGCGCCTTCGCCGATAATGCCCAGGAAGACGAGTCTGGACTCGCAAGTTTCTGATTCTACCCTGACCTCCTGGCCGAGTGCGAGCGTTATCCTGTTGGGGTGGCCCGGGCCGTACAGCGCACACAACCCCGTCGGGGTGCCGCCGTCCGTTCCGGTATCGGTTCCCGAGTCGGTCGGTCCGCCGTCAGTATGGGCATCGATGCCTGCATCCGACCCGCCGTCCTCGGTCGGTCCATCCGGACCGCAGCCTACCGCAAACGATACCGCCAAAGCGGCAATCGCCACCCTGGTAGGCCTTTCAATTGCCTCTTTGAACCTGGCAAAAGGTTTTTTCTTGTCGATTTGCCCTGGTGTTTCCCGCATCTCCTGTTTGAATTTCATAATTACACCGGTAAGTATGTGTTGCCTTGTTATTTAAAATATTACTATCTACGACAACTTTTGCGTTTTTAGCACTAAAAACGCGAAAAACGGGGATCCGTGATGGGCCTGGCAAGAAGCGGGGCCATGCCCGGAAAAAGGGGAATTCGGAAAGCGCAAGCCGCGGACGGAGGAACGTTCGCGATAGGTGAAATCAAATTTCACCGGAGCCCAATGGCTATGGAAAGCAAATTCTAAGCGAAAAGCGAACGAAAGCGAGGTTAGCGATTCGAGTTTTAACTTCGTAGGAACTGGAGGCCGGGAACCCGAGACTGGAGACAAAAATAAGAATTTGGGCCCGTTGTGAAATCCTTCGGATTTCACTTCTTGCCCATTTTCTCCAGGGGCAGAACCCTGGATACTCCTTGGGTAGAAAGAGGAGAAAATGGACCCGTCGTGGCTGCGGCCACCTTGTTCCCAATTTTCCGTGAGGCTAAACCGGGAACCGAAAACAGGAAACAATAAGGGAAAATTGGGCCCGGCGAGAGTCATTAATCTGGTCTCCGGTTTCCGGCAGCCGGTTTCCAGTCGTGAAAATGACTGGTCTCCCGAGCCGGGCAGCCAGTCTCCAGAATGCAGTAAAGGAAATTCAGTTTCGCAAGCAAGAGCCATTTCAAAAGAGTTGACCCACAACTGGCCTAAAGTCAAGGAGGAAATGCAGTTTCTTGGCCGTTACCTGACAAAATGGAACCTCGTCAAGGCCATAACCATTCTTTCAGAAGCCAGAAAAAGCCGCTTCCTGAGAAGCAGAAGACCAAAATACGGTTCAATGAATAAAGGCTTCACAGATGAAGAGCTGGAGCGGTTTTTTAGCGTCATAAAGGACCCTAAGGCGCATCTTCTGTTCAGTTTCCAGGCGGTCCTAGGTCTGAGAATTGGAGAGGCCGTAAGGCTCAATATTAAGGATATAAATCTCAAGACCAGAGAGCTCCGTATCTTCACCGAAAAAAGCGGCAAAACCGACTATCTGCTCATTCCAGAGAAGCTTTTCGACACAACACTCCATTACATCGGTGCTTACGAGAAAGAAATAGCCATGTCTAAGGGCTACCTGTTCTTCTCCTTCACCGAAGGTAGGAGGACCAAGGCTACGGACCCGCACATCACAACCCACACCGCTAGATCCATTTTCACTGACATCATAAAAACTGCCAAGCTGGAGGAAATTTACGGCTACAGCAAAGCTAACCACCCAAAACCGCTTTACCGGCTCTCACCCCATAGCCTAAGGCATTATGCAATCACTAACTTCTCCAAAAAGAACAGCGGGAACGTTATCTTGGCTTCAAAGTTTGCAAGGCATTCCAATATCCAAGTGACTATGACCTACATCTACACCAAGAAGGAGGAGCTTTATGCAAGCATTGAAAGGGTGAATGATGAGAAATTGCTAATTAAAGTAAGAGAAATGCAGGATAAGCTTTGATATCGCAATAGGCATTAGCCATTTTAAGATTAATATGAGTAAAATATTTATGAAGAATAAACAAAAAAGAACGTCTAGATATGCAACTAAACAAGAGATTTTATCTGCATTAAGGACTTACCTTAAGCCAGATAATTTTGAGTCGTATATCCTAATCATAGAACATCGAAAAGTCAGCTCAAAGATCGGCCTTATTATTGTAGAGTTAATCAGCGGAAAAGAGGTAGTTGCCATTGGAAAGGCTACCGTATTCCCACGCGGGATTAGCGAACTGGATTCTTATGATTGGACGAATCTTCGGCTTGGGGAGTCCGAATTCTCTTCATTTGCCCTTGACACAAAGAAACAGCCAGTATCTCACATGTTGATTGGGGCAGTAAAAAAGAGCATTTCTGAAGGTCGGATACCTTTTCTGAGTTTAAAATAGTCTGAAGGTAGATGAAACTACACTCCCAATAAGCCCAGAGAGTCTTTGAGTTTTTTACTGTTATTAATTATCTCGCTAGAGATTATTGCCAGTCTATCTGAGTTCCCCTTTGCCTTAGTTTCTTCTCTTGAATAATTTATTGCTCCCATTTCGCTAAGAGTGTGTTTCAATAGCTCTGGACTTTTATCGGCCAACTCAGTGAGTTTCGTGATGCCCAGTTTTGATTGGATATGTGAGTAATTTGCTATAATAAATGCCTTTTCAGAAGGGTAAATCCCTGGGACGAGCACATTAAAAGGAATTAAAGAAATCAATTCATCGATATTGATTTCAGAGCTTAATATCACATTCCAGATATCGGCATCAGAATATTGCGTTCCAGTCTTGAAATAAGCGGATATGTCAAATGCTTCCTTGAGCATTTTATTTTGGAAACTTTGATTGGCTGGGAAGGTATAGTTAGCTATATTTATGCCATCGATTGGGAATACTACTACCATCATTTCATTCGTTGCGTTCTTTGTCAACGATTTGAATTTCCTTATTAGTTCTTCGCTGGTTTTGAAACCGTCTGAAGGTCTGAAGATATACGCCGAGAACTGGTGTTTGGGTGGCATTCTAGGGATATTCCTGGATTTAGGTGCAAAGCCAGTGAGTCCAGGTTGTTTTTTTATATACTCTTCTATCTCCTTTGGCAGTTTATTCGCCATTATCAGAAAGGTTTTGGCATAATTTGCCTTTGCCTTTAAATCTGTTTCTAGTTTTTCAAGCGTTTTTTGATTTATGCCGTATGTATTCAGACGGCCTTCTTTAATCAAGGATATGAGTGTGCTTCGTAGTTCTTCCGATTGCGATAACTGGTCGGTAATAACCTTCACTGCAAGGTCCTTAGCATATTTTTCAGCAAACTCTTTCAATACTTTAGAGTAATCCAACTCAGTGTCAGAAAACAATTCTTCGATAGTTGTTTTCTGCTTGAGTACAAGCGCTCGGTTATACGCATTTAAGAGCGACTTCGTATCATCGTTTATTGATGAAAATGAAATAGAAAATGTCTCCGTATAGCTACGGATCGCAGAGAAGGTATCTACATTTTTCGAATTCGAGTACTCGTTGCATAAGGCCAACAGAACCAAAATATTTTTCTGAGTATTAGATACAGATCTGAAGTTTTGGTTATCAACCCAAAGGTGATAAGCGCCAGTTCTATCCATTTTTTCCTTCGACTTAAAGTCTACCCATTGTTCTTGCAAAAGACCTTGATACAACTCTTTTATTTCGCTGAAATACTTATTATTGGTTGATTCATTGATTCTGCCATCCCGGATAGCCTTTATCGGTTCGCCCTGGCCAAAATAACTGAGGATTCGTTCGATAAACCACAGAATTTTATCTAGTATATCCATTCCAAGCCTCCAAGTTTTTATTCATAGACATTGAAGAATTTCTCGCCATTAAAATGTATTACATGCTCAGGCATATTTTCAATCCACACTTCGGTATCCCATGCAATATTATCAGTGTGCCTTTTGAACTCCCTAAAATCAGGAAACGCACTTATGTAAACCCTTTTAGCCTTGCAACCCTTCAAAGTTTCTTCCAGCTCAATTTGCCTTTTCGGCGATACTGGGCCGTGTGCAGTAACTGCTTCGATCAAAAATAGTACATTCTTTGTTGGCTCATAGAGAACAACATCTGGAAGTTTCTCGTGTTTCGTTATCGGAATGCGGATGTTTTCTAAGATCTCTTTGTTGACGTAAAGCATTTTCCTAGCCGTATCGCCAACATATACGATTTTAGTATTTGGACAGAATTTTGGTCGAAATTTTTGAAGAATGCTAATCTGGAGTGCATTGTGTTTGCCCGGTGAAAACTTCACTTTTTTACCTCCGGGTAGGGTAAAGGGTTTGTAGAATCTTATTTTTGCTTTTTCGTATTTCTCACTTAGCTTACCCTTCTGTTCGAGGAACTTGCGCAAAGAATTCTTCCAGGCTTGCGTGTTAAATACTTTTATAGTATCCCAAGCTTCATCTGATATGGTATAGGCGGTTTTTGGACTGTTAGTAGGTCGGGTTTGATCGTCGGGATTTCGAATTACCAGGCCTGCTTGCTCGAATTGGTGTAACGTCTGTCGTCTGATCGTTTCGCGTGTGTTTTCTGCATATTTTTTCTTATAGTTTTTTTGGATAAAGAGCAGGATATCATGAATTCTAATATTTCTTTTACTAGCCGAGGCCCAAGGAGAGTCTTCCGACAAGTTCAACACGGCCAACAAAGTAAGTGCAGATCGTTCATTTTGTTGGGCTCTTGGCAACCCAAATTCTCTTAAAATTTCCAATGCCTCTTGAATTTTCCCCATTGTTACATCCTCAACTAGATGCTACCAAAATCGAGCGTTTAATTGCTAGAACATCATTCACAGTGTTATCTAAATCGATATGGTTTTCCTGTAAGTGCGCCGTGTGAACGAGCTTACCTATGGTTATTATTTTTTCTTTGCTTGGAAGAGGTAAACTCCGCATATCACTGGCATTGACTTGGGTATTGCCATTAAGGCATCTAAAGTAATTATCTATTATTTCGGAATTAAACAAGGCCGCCAGACCAAATGCTAAATCATGGGGCATATCTCCACTAAGTTGATGTACATAGTTAAGATGATTTTCCAACCCGACAAAATCAAATTGAAACTCATCTTTATCTAAAACCGCAGCGTAAAGACGTCTTTTTTGTTCCTTGGAACTAAAACGTTTTATCAAAACTAAGTTTCTTACCTTAATGAGCAGGGGGTTCGTTTCTCGCGATAGTAGAATTGCGGAGGCCTTGCTATTTTTCTTTAATGGCCAGACCACACGCATTCCTTTGAGATTGTGCATCCACAATAGGGGAACCATTTTTGGTTCTTTTTGCAATTCAGAGGATAACGACTTTTCAGCTCTAAATGGAACGACGGGGCCGGTAGAAATTTCTAAACCAAGATCGTGAAGTGTATTGGGCCAGAGATCCACAACGTGAAGCATTTCGACATCACGAAAAGAATTAGGAATCCTGATGAACATATCTCCGTTTTTTCTATGGACTATATCGTCATAATCTGTTTCAAAACGAGCAAAGTCTTGAAATTCCTTATCTAGACTAATGCTAACCGATATTTTTGTCTCCTTAAAAGGTTTTGATTTTTTGGCTTTTATTATTACATTCTCCTGCAGCACTTCGTCAGAGTCAAAAATTTCTTTACGTGATTCAAAAAGATGAATATTTCTTAAGCAAGCATTATCCACAAACCATTTCCTAAATTTTCGATAATACGCGCCAGAACAAAAGCTTCGAGGAGTAATAAAGACAAGTTCGCCATCTTTCTTTAATCTGCATAGCGACAGTGCCATAAAAACCGTGTAAATATTGGGATGATCTGATAGGATGCGTTCTAAACTCGCAGTTAGCAAATTTTTCTTTAATTTGTAGTAGGGGGGGTTAGAGATAATGAAATCGTATTCTGCGCTCAAATTTCCATCATAAAATAGGTCATGTCCATTGAGGTACTTTAGGTTATGCGAAACAAAGTCACTTTCGTAAATGGTAAAACCGAACTCATGGCCTTTCTTCTTCAGTTCCGCTTTGCAGGTTTCTAACACTTTTCTGAGAACAGGAATGACATCTACATCATTTTCAAAAGCATCGATTTCAAGGATCATTCCGTCTGTCTCATTCAATACCCGAGTGCATAAGGCCGCTGAGAGTACGCCTGTCCCGGCACCTGGATCTAATACCCGCAAATTCCTTTTTTCTAAATCGAATAAATCGGCCATGTAAGCTGCAACTTTTTTTGGAGTAAAAAATTGGCCTTTTGCTTTTCTGATTTCGGTAGTATGAATCCCTGAATGCCACTCTGAGAGCCTTACAGCATAATCAAGAACACTTTCACCCTCAGTTTTTTCTGGAATCGTCATACCTCATCTCACAGTTCAGTATCAATTTACAGTATTTATACCTTCTGTTAGTTTAATTCCGCGATTTTACGTCGTTGGTGCTTCGTTTAATCATTTCCCCTTCGCTCATCGTTATCGGCTAGATACAACATCCTTTATTATCTTGGCTGAAAAATATGTGTATATGGACGAAAGCTTCAGAAAATGGCTGGAACTAGCCAAGAATGTAAGGCCGAATTCACCGTTCTCATATGTTAGGCAACCAACTGATGAATATCTCCAAAATCAAATAAGTCGGAATCATTGGATCTATATCGGTAACGAATCACTCAAAGATTGTGCTAAATCAGATAATCCGAACTTGTACTTCAAATGTTGGGCCGACCGAATCAAAATGGGGATTGCATTCAACAGCAATCGCTCGGTATTGATGGCGAGGAATATCCTTGAAAACTATTCTGCGAATGTAAGGGAAGAATTACTCAGACATCTGAAATCGGATAGTGCGGGATGGGATTCGGTCATTTCGATTAGGCAAAAATACAATACGTTTGCAGATAGTCCAAACTTCGAGGAAAGAGAAAGGGTTCCAGTTAGTGATTTGGATAATTATAAAATCCAGGCCCTATTCGCCAAGGCAGAACTTATCATTGACGAATGTAGGGGGAGGGTCGCATTACCAAAGGATAGTCCCAAACATTTGTCTCAGGGTAGCGGAGTAAGATTCAACCTCCTTGAGAAGACTTTTCCGTCAAGCGAAGAAGAGTTCAAGCGGGCATTTGCTTATGCGCATGATGCTTTGGTTATCTGCTTAAAAGTCAAGACCGCAGCAGAATATGAAAAAGAGCGAAAGGCGAAGATCGCAAAACCTTACTTCCCTTTCGACGAAAGGTACCGACCCAAGAGTTAGTCAGCAGAGAAAGAACTCTTTCACGCTCATTTTCTTTTTCCGCTCGTGCTCATTTTATTCCTTTTCCCTTGCTCAGCCTGGAAAAGACTTAATGGTCAAGCCGCTTCGCGGTTCGGCAGAGCCGAAACCAATAATGTCTTTTCCGGCATCGCTTCGGGTCGCTGGCGCTAAAGGCAATAAAAATCGCACTCGCAAACCCATGAATTCTACGGAAGTTGCTCGCTTCCCACCTCCCGCCCTGAAATAGCAAGCCACGGGCTTCGGTGTGAAGCTCGCCGGAACTTCCACGCAAAGGAAGCCGGGCAAGAGCATGCGGAAATGAACTCCGCACGCACATAAAAGGTGAGGAAATGGCAACTGAGATAAGAAGGCTGCTGGATTTTGGCGGCGTATCGGAGGATGGAGAGGGCAGGGTTTGGTACTTCTGGGGTGAGAAGGATGCAGAACTTCAAGAATCTTAAGGTCTATGAGGAGGCCTTCCGGCTTTCCAAAGACATTTTTGAATTCATGGAGGACAAGCAGATGAGCAGGCGGGCCAAGGAGCAGCTCCTGGCCTCCGTCTCCTCCATATGCGCTAATTTGGCCGAAATGGGGGCTTACGATTCGATTCCGGCCAAGAAGCAGAAGCTAGTAACCTGCATTGGAGAGGCCAACGAAGCCGAATTCTGGCTTGATTTGTGCCATTCCCTCAAGATAATCCCCCAGCGGGAACACCTGAACTTCATGACAGGGCTCGTACGGGTCAGATCCATGCTTTGCAAGCTGAAGAGTTCGGTGGAGGATGATGCCAAAAAAGAGTAGATAGAACGCTCCGAAGGAGAAATTGAGACTGGTAGACGCTCGCCGCGTCTTTTCCGGTCGCAACTACCCGCGTCGTTTTACGATGACGCGTCCAGCGGAGCGGAAACCGCGGAAATGGGGTGGACGACCATTTAAAAATAAAAGAACGGAAACTGACCTTGAAGGCGGGAATATGGACGAAGAGAAAAATGCAGATTTGTTTCTTGATCTTGCACAGAGGCTATACGGCGAGGAAGAGAACCGGAGAGAGCTAATGGACCGGAAGGCCTCCATGTCTATAGGCTTCACCAGCGTGTTGGCGGGCGTACTGTATTTCTCGTTCCAAAATTTTTCCAAAATACCCATGCAACTACAGCCGATTCTCAGCGTCATGGGATTGATTTGTACCATATCTCTAATCGGCAGCTTCATGTTTTCCGTGAGGGTTTTGTTCCTTGCGAACTACGTTTCTTTGCCTAATCCAGCAAAACTCTTCGAGAAGTATCTCAAGGTCGAAAATGGCAAGGTCAAGGCCCAGCTCATTGCACAATTTACCGACGCTTTTAACAGCAATAGAGTGACAAACGAAAAGAAAGCAGATATGCTTCAATTTGCTATGTGGTCCATCATCGTGGCCGCAGGCATTTTGCTATTAAGCGCCCTTGCCATAGCATGGGGCGGGAGTTGATATGGTGTCGAATGATAAAAAGGAAAAGCCGGTGACGGTGTCCCTGCCTCCTCCGGATCCAGAGCTTAGGGTCGAACTTAGGAAAACTGCTGAGCCTGTTACGCCACTACCGCCCCCGGATCCAGAGTTGAAGCTAATAGCGAGGCATTCCAAAAACAATGTCTCAGAAAAAGGGTGATTAGTTGGAAAGGTCGAGAGAATTTGGAAAGCGCAGGGCCCAATGGCTATGGAAAGCAAATTCAAAGCGAAAAGCGAGCGAAAGTGAGTCTTGCGAGTCGAGTTTTAACGTCGTTGGGACTGGAGACCGGATGCCCGATACGGGAGGCAAAGAAAAGAATTTGGGCCCGGCGAGATTTGAACTCACGACCTTTCGATATCTTCAAACTTTACAGGAAGTTTTTGTTCAAACTTTTTCCTAAAAAGTTTGTATCAGTCGAACGCTCCACCATTTCAGGAGCCTTTGCGAACAAACAGGCAAAGGCTCAGGCTGAGCTACGGGCCCTAATAAGCGAGAAAACATATCGACAGTTCTTTTTTAAACGGTTTCCACTGCGCTCAATCAAGGTATCCCAGCGAGCGCAGCCTGTCCTTGACCTTGCCCTCCCCTTCCTTGTCGGGCCCCGGGCTCCCTTCCGCCTCCTCGGCCGCGAGCACCTCCATCAGCACGAAGACGACATAGTCCCCGACCGATGAGAACTCGGTGCCCCTTATGCGCTCCGCGAGCTTGTCATACAGCTTTTTCGGGATTTCCACGCTGTTCCTTTCCGGTTTATTCTCCATCTGCAATACCCCACTCCCTGAATTTCGATTCGAGTATCTCAGCATTCCGCCTGGATTTGGCCAGGACCTGCGGATACTTCCGTTCTATCGAGGCGGCAATCCTCTTCCTGTCCTTGACCGCATCGAGAACCCTGCGTATCCCATTCTCGTCGAGCTCATCAATGCCGATTGTGCAATCCTCGCACAGCCCGCCGAGTATCGCCTCGAACTTGTGGCTGTCGCCGATTGCGAAAAAAGGCGTCCTTGACAGCGTCGCGAGTATAATCGCATGCATCCTGCTGGAAACGACGAATTCCGCTCCGGACATGCGCAGGGCTATCTCCTCCGGGGAGAAAACGCCGCCGGCCAGCTTCGCCCTCCCCCCGAGTCCGGATGCTAATTCGGATTGGAAATCCGAGTCGTAAGCGTCGCTGGGCAGGAATTCGACTTCGTATCCGAGTTCGTCGACGAGCCTTTTCACCAGGTTCGAAATGCCCTCGGCGTAGGCCGCGCGGCCGCCGCTGATTTTCTTCGGGCTGATGATGATTTTCTTCCCCCTCTTCGGGCTCCACTTCCGCCCCGACTGGAACATGAACGCAAGGTCGGATGTGACCTCGACGTTGCGGACTCCCAGCTCCCTCACGTGCTTCGCAGTGACCTCCTCCCTGACGATGACGACATCCGCCATGTTGAGGACGAACGCCGCCATCTTCCGGTCTAAAAAGCCGGTGAAAGGCCCGATTGTCTGGGCGCAGACGACTATCCGCTTCCCAAGCATCCTCGCCATCATGATTTCCCCGAACGTGGAATGGAAGAAGTATTTCGGGCCGATGAAGTCCCCTCCGGGGCAGATGAACGCGTCGCATTCGAAGATGCTCGTGAGGGATTCCGCATAAGCGCGGTTGAACAGGAAGAGCTTCGCCTTGATGAGACGGTAAAGCGCCGCAGAAAGCATGTTGTTCAGGTATATCGCGGGATATACTAGGGCATAATCGGCAATCCCGCGTTTTCCGCGCGAAACAGGCCACGGCCATCCCCTTATCGCGGCGTCGAGTCCCTTGCATCTCTCGACTGTGAATTCCGGGTGGGAGACAAGGGCTGTAATCCTGATTTCCGATGATATGCCATGCACGATGTCCGCTATCGTCCGGAGCATGGCTGCATCGCCCATGTTCAGGCTCCAGGAATGCGCGACAACGACCTTCTTCATCATACCAACTTGTTGCCCAAACGTTTAAATCCGGGGTTTTTTCTTCATGGCTTCAAGGAGGAATCCGCATACGCCGGTCACTTTCTCCGGCGGCTTGAGGTTGGATATCGCAATCCCCATCGGGTGGTGCCCGCCGCTCTGGTTGTCGCGGACCGTATCCCACCCGTTCCTCCTGGTCTCTTCAGCCGAAGTGAACCCATGGTCGCTGAGGATGAGGAAATCATCTTCCGCGAAATGCCTCATGAGCCTCGACAGCGCCTTATCGACGCTTTGGTAATGCTTCAGCAGCTTTTCCGGCTCGTTCCAGAACAGGTGCTGGGCGCGGTCTGTCTCTGAGAACACCGCCACCACGAGTTCGGCCTCGCCATACTCTATCGCGCTCGATGCGTCCTGCGCCAGCTTCGAAGTGCTGTCGAACATCTCCCCCTCCTCGATCGAAAGCACCAGCCGTTCCCAGTCCCGAAGCTGGTAATTCACATTTATCGGAGGCAGGGATATCGGGACGCCCATCACAATCGCCCTTTCCGCCTTGTCCCATATGAACATCTTCCGGCGCAGGAGGTCATCCCTCGCATCCTCCCCCATGACGAAGTGCGTGATTCCGTGCTCCTCCGGCCTCTTTCCTGAGAAAATCGTCGTCCACGAAGGCCCGGAATGCACCGGCCTGATGTCGCACTCCAGCGTGGCGCTGTTATACCTTGAAAGGAGCTCGCTGAACGCCGGGAGCGAGCCCAGCGACGGCCGGATCACGCTCCAGGTCGCCCCGTCCAGCCCGATGACTATCATAACACTATCCCCACTCCGGCAACCCTGCCTTCCTTTGCGAGGACGAACCGCCCGAGCGGGGGCATGGCTGAAAACGGCTCGAAAACGAGGGCCTTGCTCAATTCTATCTCGACTTCCGCAGCCTCGCTGCCCTTAATCATCGCAATGCCTGGGCCGGTTTTCGGTTCCGGGTCATTGATTGGATGCATCGTATTCATGATCGCTGCCAGTTTGCCGCCGGATTCCTGAGGCCCGCAGATGACGGATAGGGCTTCGCCGATGCCGATTGACGATTCAGGCAGGCAGAACACCCTGGCCCGCAAGCGGCTGGACGGCTTCGCGCTCCTTGCGGATTCGGCAAAAACAGTCCCCCTCCCGACCGTGGAATCATTGCCGAACAGGACGCCGACGTTCTGCCCCGCGGACGCCTGAGCGAGGGAGCTGCCGTTTCCGGAGCGCAACCCATCGATGCGCGCCCGCCTGAGCGCGGGGAGGATTTCTATCTCTTCGCCATCCTTGAAAACGCCCGCCTCGACCCTGCCGACCGCAAGGCGCTCGCCGTTCATGACGTAAACGTCCTGCACGAGCATCCTCGCAGGGAGGCGAAGGTTCGAATCAAGCCCCCCGCCCGCCGCGAACCCCTCCATATGCCCGATAAGCGTCCTGCCCCTGTACCATGGCATCGCCGATGACGGGCCCATCACGTTATCGCCCCTCATCGCTGAAACCGGGATGAACTCGATATCCTTGCCCCGGAACCCGAAAGAGTCTAGGAGGGCCCGGACGCCTGATTCAATCCGCCTGAATTCCGCTTCCCTGTAGCCGGCGGCGTCCATCTTGTTGACCGCCACGACGAGGCGGCTGATGCCGAGCAGGCGGGCGAGGTAGATATGGAGCTTGGTCTCGTCCTGCAGCCCCTCGCCTTCCTTCGCGGATACGATGAGTATGGCCGCGTCGGCCATCGACGCGCCGCTGAGCATGTTCTTCACGAGCTCCTTGTGGCCGGGCACGTCGATGAGGTTGTATATGTTGTCCCCGTGCCTGGCCTGCGCGACCGTTGTGTCGAGCGTGAACCCGCCCTCGCGCTCCTCGACGAAGCTGTCGAGCAGGAAGGCGAACTCGAACTCCTTTCCGAGGCTCCTGCAGATTCCCTTCGCCTCATCTATCCGGTCCTTCGTTATCGAGCCCGTGTCGTGGAGAATCCTGCCGATAAGGGTGGACTTCCCGTGGTCCTTGTGCCCCAGAAGAGAAATCCTGATTTCATTCGGCATATGGCGCCCCGCATTACATGTACCCAAGGGCGCGGAGGCGCTGCATCACGTTCTCCTGCTCCTTGTCCTGCATCCTGCCGGAGCGCTCGGCCGTACTCGCCCCCTGCAGCTCCGCGATGATGTCGTCCACCGATGCGGCCTTGGATTCCACAGACACGGTGCACTGCGTGCATCCGAGGCTGCGGTATCTCTTGCCCCCCTTCGAGAAATAGAGGCTGTTCACAGGTATGCTTTCGCGCTTCACGTACCTCCAGATGTCCAACTCGTTCCACTGCAGTATCGGGTGGATGCGGACGTGCGAGCTGTCCTCGAACTTGCTCGTGAAGTCCCAAATCTCCGGAGGCTGCTCCTTGTAGTTCCACTTGAAGTCCTTGTCTCTCGGCGAGAACGTCCTCTCCTTCGCCCGGATGCCGTGCTCGTCCCTGCGGATTGATACGATGAGCCCGTCGAACCCCCGGTCGTCCAGGAGCTTCCGGAGGGCGTCGGTCTTGTTCGCCCCGCAGCAGCGGATTCCGGACAAATCGTCCTTTATCTCGCTTTTCACGACAATAAGCTCCATGCCCCACTCGTCGCTGAGCTTCTTCCTGAACTCGTACGTCTCCGGGAAATCGATTCCGTTGTCGATGTGGATTACCGGGAACGGCACCCTGCCGAAAAAAGCCTTCCTCGCTATCGCGAGCATCGCCGTCGAATCCTTGCCCATGCTCCAGAGCGCGGCCAGGTTCTTGAACCTCGCTTTCGCTTCCCTGAGGATGTAAACGCTTTTCTCTTCGAGCTTGTCCAAATCCTGAAGTTCGGCCATCTCCACACCGCTAATAGTATATCGTAATATGTTATCATCGGGAAATGATTAAAAACCAAGGCAGCATCAATCCAATTCCAATGGCAAAAGGCAGACTCATCGTTCTGGGCATAGACGGCGCGGACTGGGACATCCTCCGCTCATTGATGGCCGAGGGCTTCCTGCCGAATTTTTCAGCCGCGGCATCCCGGGGCTCGACCGCGGACCTCCTATCCACCACCCCGCCCCGCACCGCCGCGGCGTGGGCGAGCATCTTCACCGGCGTGAACCCCGGCAAGCACGGCCTGTACGATTTCGCGCTCATCGAGGACGGCAAGTCGAGATACACTTCCAGCAAGGACCTCCGCACGCCGTACGTCTGGGAGATGATGGATTCGGACCGGGCAATCGCGTTCAACATCCCCTGCGCGTATCCCCCGCGGCCGTGCAAGGGCGCCATCGTGGTCTCGGGATTCTGCACGCCGGACCCCGGCTGCCCGTTCGCCCAGCCGCACTCCATCCGCGATGAAATCCTCGCGCTGGTGCCGGACTACGACTTCAACATCGCGGCCGAGGCCCAGCTGGTCAAGCTCGGCGCATCAAGGGACAAGTCGAAGATTTCCGACGCGCTCCTGCGGGGCGTCAGGCAGAGGATAACCGTGGCGGAGCATCTCCTCGGAAAGAAGGAATGGACATCGGCGTTCATAGTCTTTTCCGAGACGGACTGGGTGCAGCACTATTTCATCCACGAGTTCTGGAAGGCCGGGAAGAAATCCGGGACCGAAGTTGCCCGCATTTACAAGCCCATCGACGAATTCCTGGGCAAGCTGATGCAGGGGGGCCATGACATCATCATCGTGTCCGACCACGGCTTCCGTGAGGTCCGAAGGACATTCTTCATGAACGCCTACCTCACAAGCAAGGGCCTGCTGAAGTTCAAGGAAGGCAGCCGCCGCGCGATGATGCAGAACGCCGGAATAACGCGCGACAAGGTGCTGGCGTTCGTGCCGCCGTTCCTTTTCAACATCGTAAGCCGCTCGAACCTCCTGTCCGGCATCGGGAGGCGGATTTTCCCCTCGAAGAACATCCGGGGCGACGTCATCGACCATGCCAATTCCAAGGCGTTCCTCTTCTCCACGAGCGGGGGAATCGTGATTAACGGGGGCAACGGGAAGGCCGGCGCGGACGAAATCGCGCGGATTGTTTCCGAAGCGCAGGACGGGCAGGGGCGCAAGGTCGTCCGGAAGGTGGTGACGCGGGAAGAGGCGTACGGGAAAGGGCAGGTCCCCGGGGCCGCGGACCTATTCGCGCTGCCCTACGACGATTTCGAATACAGCTCGTCGTTCTCCAGGACGCTCTCCGCCGACATCGACCCGGCGGTCCAAATCAGCGGCTCGCACAGGCAGGAGGGCGTTTTCCTCTCCACCGGGCCGAACCTCGCCGCAAAGGGCGGGATGCCTGCGCTATCCGTCGCCGATATCGCGCCGACGGTTCTCGCCTATTACGGGTATCCCATCCCAGCGTTCATGGACGGGAAGCCCGCGGCCATCCTGGTCAGCGGCGGCCCGGGGGGCGCGGAGCGCGATTCGCTGCGGCACCGGACGCTCGTATCGATTAAGCGGGTGGTGGGCAGGGACCTCAGGGGCCGCAAGCGGGACGGGGTTTGACATGGACGATGCCGCTGAAGGACGTCCGCCGGGCGACGAGCCATCGGAATACTCCAAGGCCGTGGCAAAGGGGAGCATGTGGAGCCTTGCCGGAAGCGGGGTTTTCTACTCCATATCCTTCATATACAACATCATCGTTGCAAGGGCCGTCGGCCAGGACGACCTCGGGCTTTTCTTCCTCGCGCTGAGCGTCGCCTCGATGAGCGCGGTTTTCGACGACCTGGGGCTTGCCAGCGCGCTGGCGAGGTACGTGCCCTTTTTCGAAGGCAAATCCGAGAAGGGGAAAATCCGCGCCCTAATCGGCCTTGCGCAGAAGCTCGTCACGGCCTCCGCCCTGATAACCGTTGCCGCGCTTTGGCTCGGGGCCGACGCAATCAGCGCAATCTACCAGAAGCCCAGTCTCGCAGAGCCGCTGCGCCTGCTTTCGGCCTTCCTGCTCTTCAGCAACCTGTTCAGCGTGAACACCGCATTCATACGCGGCAGGGCCGACATCCGGGCCGTGCAGATGCTCTCCGCGTTCCAGAATTCCCTCAAGCTCGTGCTGACAATCGCCCTGTTCCAGCTTTACGGCGCGTCGGCCCTTACGCTGGCCGGCGCGTTCTTCCTCTCGTTCATCCCCCCGACGCTCCTTTCGTTCCACATAGTCCGCAAAAAATCCGCCGACCTTCCCGCATCGGACGCCATCAGCACGTCCCAGATGGCTAAGGAGATACTCCCCTTCGGGCTCATGCTGAGCCTGGCTTCGTCGCTTAGCATGGTCATCCTCTCGGCCAGCCGGCTCCTGCTCGGGTATCTCGGCGACCCTTCCACCTCCACGCAGATGGTGGCCATGTATTCGGTCAGCGCGACGCTTGCCGCCGTCCTCCTCACCCTGCCCGCATCAATCGGCAGCATCTTCCTCCCAATCATGTCGAAGCTGTTCGGGAAGAACGATTTCGCGCAGATGCGCATAGTGACCGAGACCGCGCAGCGCTGGTCGCTGTTCATCTCCATCCCCTTCGCCCTAGTCATGATGGTGTTCTCGCAGGACCTCCTTACCCTCCTCTACGGGGACTCGTACCGCCCGGCCGGGCTCGTCCTCTCGATACTCGCGTTCGGGATGGTGCTGCGCGTTCTGACATACATGCTGTACATGACGCTGGCCGCCATGCAGCTCGTGAGCGTGCAGCTGAAGATGCTCATGATATCGGGCGCCGTGAACCTCGCCGCATGCATCCTGCTGATTCCGCAGTTCGGCATGGTGGGCGCGGCGGCGGCCGCGGTCTGCGGGTTCGCGGTCAACGCCATCCTGTCCGGTTATTATTCGCACAAGCATTTCAGGTTCGTCCTGCCCCCTGAAGTGTGGAAGCTCGCGCTCGCGGCGCTCGCCACGCTCGCGATAATCACCCTGCTCAGCCCGGGCGCGTCGCACCTCCCCTCCTTTTTCAACGGCATGCTCGGAACGGATGCGCCATTCTATGTGACGAAGGCCGTATACCTCGCATTCATCGCCCTTCTGGTCAGCTTTACCATCCCGTTGTTCGCCGGAATAGCGCTCACGCTGAAATGCTTCCGCAAGGAGGACGTTGCGATGATGAATAAAGCGCTCGTCAAGATGCGCCTGCCTCACAGGCTCGTTTCCATCGCAGTGGGCGTCGCTTCATACGGCATCGGGAATCCGGGGGAAGGCGCAAAGGGCCGGGCCGGATGAACTGCCTTCGCTTTCGCTGCATTTCGCGCCGGTTCAGAAGCGCCCCGGCATGGCTCCCCTGAGGATTTCAAGAAGCCTGTCCGTGGACTGCTTCCTGCCGAACTGGAACGGTTCGTTTTGGGCCTTCGGGCCTTGCGGGCGCCTGATTCTTGCGAGGGTCCGGTCCAGGTCCCCGAGGCATTCCAGCAGCTCGCGCCTGTTGTCGGCGAGCACGCCGAAGCCGGTCTGGTCGGCTATCTCGCCGTAACCCATGCAGTTGAACGCAATCACGGGCGTTCCGCAGCAGACGGACTCCGCGGCGACATATCCGAAAAGCTCCCACTTCTGCAGGCAGACCGTAAGCGACGACTCCGAGTAATGCCCCGCTAGCTCGCTGTCCGTGCAATGGCCGATGTGCTCCGCGAACTTCCCGATGCCCGCCCCCCCGGACGCATCCATCAGGCCTTTGTTGCCGAATGCGAGCACCTTCACGCCGCCGTCCGCGAGCCTTCTTGCCGCCTCGGCCGCAAGCGCCCTGTCCGTGTCCCAGCCGTACGAGCCGAGATAAAGCATGGCCTGCCTTTTTTTCGCATGCGGTGAGGGGCCGGGGTTGAACACCTCCCGGTCCACCGGCGGGTACACGATGCCATAGGGCTCCATCCCGTAGAGAATCTGGAGCATGTCCGCGCTCGATTTGCTGTTGCATATGAGAATCTCGTCCTTCCTCCCGGCAAGGCGCTGGTACGCCTTCCTGAAGAAGATGAACGGGACCGCCTTCATGAGCGCGTTTCCGGCCCTGACGCCGAGCGGCGCCTTCCCCAAATCATAGCCCGAGCCTATAGAATGGGTGCCCATGAGCAGCTGGACGTAGGTGCCTGTCCTGATTCCGGTCCGCTTCCTCAATTCCGATGTCCTGGCCAGGTTCTCGGGGCTGTCGTCGCTGATGATTATCCCCGGCCTGCTTGAACCCACATGCCTCGCGGCGCTGGCGATGTCGTCGAAATTGCTGTGCGGCACCTTCATCCTCTCGAGCTCGCCGCAGAACTTCGCGTCCGCCTTGAGGGTGACGACCTCGCACTCGCGCCCCGCCTTTTCGAGCTCGGACGCCCAGCCGAGGAAAGGCCTGACCGCGCCAGCGTACGCCGGCCTTCCCATGGCTTCGATGAAAAAAGTTATCCCGTCCATATCCCGCTAAGATATCCTACTGATGGTCTTAAAATCTATTTTCGCAAGACTTATCCCATGCGGGTCCTACTCGTCTCACAGAAGCCGAACGCGCCCACGATAACCGGCGAGATGGTTTTCGTGGAAAACCTCACCCGCGGCCTCATCGAATCCGGCATAGGCGTCCAGAGCTGCGAACTCGCCACCGATTTCCTCCCCCAGCAGGACCTCTCGAGGCTGGTCCGCTACACACGCATCCCGGGCATCGTGCGGGCATACGGCTCCCTGCGCGGGAAACAAGGCCATGACATAATCCACTTCCTGGATTCGTCGCTCGCCCCGTCCGGCCTCGGGATGAAGGGAATCAAGGTGGCGACGTCCCACATACTCGGAAAGTCGCACTACAGCTACCGGAGGGGAGGGAATCCCGCGTCGCGGGCGGTTGAATCCGCATATTCGCTCTATTCCAATGCCATAGACGGGTTCTCCTTCCGTCGGATGGACAAGGTCGTGGCGGAGTCCCCGTTCCACCGCGACGACCTCCGGAAAACATTCAACCTCCCGCAATCCAAGCTCGAAATCATCCCGCCCGGCGTGGACACGGAAAAAATCCGGGCCTGCCCGGCCATCGACCTCAGGTCCAGGTTCGGGTGCGAACACGCCGTTGCTTATATAGCCCGCCTCGACAGCCCGGCCAAGGGGCTCGCGCATTTCATCGAGGCGGCAGCACTGCTCAGGGACGAGAGCATCGCATTCGTGGTCGTGGGCGATGGGACCGAGCGCGCGCATTTCGAAAGAACCGTCCGGGAGCGCGGCCTTTCGGGCAGGGTATTCTTCCTGGGAGCCCTCGGTTTTTCTGAAAAGACTTCCATCCAGAAATCCGCAGACGCCGTCGTCATCCCGTCGGTCTCGGAAACGTTCTGCATGGTGTTCGCAGAATCGCTCGCCGCGGGGGTTCCGGTCGTGGCATACGATTTGCCCTTCTGGAAAGGGCTGTACGACGGGGCCGGCGTGTTCGTCAAGCAGGACGCCGCATCATTGGCTATGGGGATAAAAAAAGCAATCGGCGATGCCGGGTTCAGGAAGAAATGCGTTTCCAACGGCCTCGCGCTCGCGGAAAAATACGACGTTAAGAATACGGTTTCCGCATATATCCGGCTTTATGAGGCTCTCGTCCGGTAAGGGGCCGCTTTCTTCTTCTCCATCCCGCCGCTGTTTCCGCCTCCTGCTCCCATTCCCTTCATCTCCGCGAGTGCGAGGGCCGCAACGCCTGCGCAAATCATCCAATAAGCGGCGTTCGCTGCCGAATTCGCCGCTGCATATGGCCCGGTGAATTGCGCCGCAGCGATGATTATCCCCGTCGCGCCCGATGCGACAACCGCCCCGGCGTTCCACCTCATCCTGAGAAATATTGCGGCTACGGCGATGGATATCGCCGCGCTGAAAAGCTCATTTCCGGCGATAATCGCGGCAATCTGGGCAAGGACCGGTGTGGCGCAGGCTGCGATATCGCCATATGCTGCCTCGCCCTTGCTTTCAGGAGCTGCCATGAGCCGCGCCCTCCTTCCTGAAAGAGAATGCCAGGAACGCGGCGCATGCCGCAATCGTCATCATGCTTGCCGCCATCGCCCACATATATCTTTCCTGCGGCTCGTACCTCAGGCGGATTTCCAGCTCCCCGGTCTCATTGACCATGTACCCGTTCATCGTATCATACAGGCTTATCGGCCTGATTGTGCCCACCTGCCGGCCATCCTCGTATACGTCGGCAATCCATAGCGGGTCGTATGTCTCGGCGAATGAGAGGAGGAACGGCTTCTGCGCGCTGATATTCAGGTGCCAGCTCGCCGGGTCGATGCCCCTGTAATCCTCTATCCTGGCCGGTGGCGTGGTCAGGTTCGTGAACGGCCCGAGCGGGAAGCCCTCCGTGATTTCGTAAATGACGGCCGCATCGAGGCTTGCCGAGCGGTTTTCGCGGGTAATCATGAACACTGCCGGGCCCTTCTCCAGGTGGAATGGCCCGCTGAAGGCGAATCCGGAATCCGCAACCAGCGCGCGCGTGGCGTTTCCGCCTGCGGATACCTCGAAACTGCCCCGGCCCAGGATCGCCATGCCGTAATCGCCGGCGCGGGAAATGCTCACATTTGCCGTAAGGTTTTTTGCGAAATAAACCGCGGTCCTGTTGCTCGCCCCGGGGGAATTGAACATGTATTTCCTGCCTATTAGCCCGGACTCGGCTTCGATTACATACATGCGGCCGCTGATTGCGGCCGAGTCGCTGCCGGATATCCCCGCGGCCGTATACGCGGCAGGCGATATGTTGGCGCTGGTCAGCGCGTAATCCTCCATCGGCAAGTAGAACAGCGGCTCCATCGATGCCGCATCCGTGCTCACCACCCCATCGTATATCCGGAACGGGGCGGGATTTCTCGCGTCATGGCAGAGCATCAACCGCCCGAGGTCGCTGCAATCCATCCAGGAATACCCGCCAGGCGAGCCCTTGCTGTCCATCAGGATGACGTTGCGGATGTCCAGCGCGTCCATAAGCGGCGGCGGCATGACCTTCCAGTAAGATCCGTTCTCATAACCCGAAGCGACGTGGGAATTGTAACCCCGATATATCCCGGAAATCTGCCTGATGTAGGTGCTGGTGTCCCTCTGCTCCCCCGCCACCGTTGTCGCGGGCAGGCGCTTGCCGTAAACGCCGGGCCATATGTCCTTTCCTCCGCCTGGCGACATTTCCTGCAGAAGGCCGATTTCCCCGGAAACGTTCGTTGCGGAATGGACATCGTTCAGGTAGGGCCAGGCCGGTGAAACCGCGATGTTGACCGCCACCAGGGCGAAAAATCCCGCAAGCACCGGCAATCCCCATTTCCGGTCGTTCATGCATGCGGCCAGGATGACTGCCATCAGGGGCGGCAGCAGGAGGCTGATTCTCGCCCATTCCCGGAGCGGCCGCAGGAGGAAGCTGAAATCCGATTTGGCGATTGCGTCCAGCGCGGGGGCCAGGACCTGGTTGTTCGCGCCTTGCGCGACGAAAATCACCGCGAGCATCCCCGCGAGGGCGAGGATTGTGACATGCCTTTCGCCGGCGCCCATCCGCCCGACTGCCAATCCGGCGGCGAGGAACAGGACTGCGAAAATGCCAATCGAGGAGCATGTGAATGCCGGATTGGCGTATATGATGGCCTTGCCCACGTGGTACCACCAGTTGTTCGAGAATGCGAGAAGGTTCAGGAGCTCCCCGTTCCTGGACAGCTGGCTGATGCTGTCGGGGTGTATGCCCGAGATGAACGCCTCCCCGCCCGACTGGCCCAGGATGAGGGATGGAAGGTTTATCAGCGCATAGGCGGCGAGCGGGATGACCGCGAATTCCAATATC
>Ga0265297_10003048_pt1 | contig 31563 bp, 23 predicted proteins | sample Munlanlwell13791_FD_192502 | JGI IMG/M metagenome (GOLD analysis project Ga0265297, IMG submission 192502) | Leachate microbial communities from a municipal landfill in Southern Ontario, Canada - Leachate well 137-91 | ecosystem: Engineered > Solid waste > Landfill > Unclassified | place...
CTTAAAGCGGCTGACGCTTAAGGTGGTGGCAAATTCCTGAAAGTTATTGGCGGCGGCATATTCAGCGGTATTCAATAAGCGGAACTTAAAGCAGAGCTGGCAGCGCGCGCTATTTTCCCCGTAACTCTCCAAAGGAGCCTCCAATCGTTCTTTTAAATAAGCCAGCCAGCTATTATGGTCATACCCCCCTTCAAGGAACTCGACCCCGTACTGAACGGCAATTCGCCTGGTCTCTTCCAATCTCTTCAGGTATTCAGCTTCCGGCGAGATATTCGGACCGTAAAAATAGAGGCTGAATTGATCGAGGAGTCGTTTTTCAACGTTGAGCAGATAATCGATGATCGGCAAAGCGCAAGGGGCACAGCAGACGTTGAGTAAAAGTTTCTCCATGGCTATTAGTCTAGCACTTATGAAAACATTTCCGCGACAAGTTTTTCAATTATTTGCCAGGTAAAGACATGAGAAAGGGTCCGGGCTTCATTTATTGCCTCAAGGGAAAAGGGCCCGTTTTCCTGATGTTCAATTATCGCCCCAAAGGCAAAAGCGGTTGAACGCTCAAGACCCAAGGGAGTGACCAGCAGGGCGCCTCGATCAAAGCGAAAACCTTCCGGAACAAGGGCTAATAGACGGTTAGTATAGACCGCCTTGATGAAGGATCCTTCTTCAGAAACCTGCTCCGCCATTATGGTCTGGTTGCAGAGCAGTTCACGTCCCGATGAACTGGCCAGTCGTTGTTCTAAGCTCTTCCTTTCCACTCCGGCAACATCAGGAAAATGGAGCGAGGCCCGCCTTCTCCCCAAAGCTTCTCCCAGCAAACTATTTGATTGATCGCCAGGCAAAGTTCCGCGCAAAAGACCGACCGCCGAGTGGAGCTCGATCGTTTGAGAGATATGGGAAAAGGAACAAAACATGGCGGAACTGTCCGGCCGTATTCTTGAATATATTTCTGCCGAACGGGTAAAAACGTCCGCCATCGTCCTTAGAGGAACGAGCTCTTTTTGGACCGCTTCGCACTTATTCCTTACCTTGATATCAGCGGCTTTATACTGAGCTGAATAAGCCCTCTGGATCGCAGGGAGCGAATTAGTTTTTAATGAGTAAATAAGCATCTCTGTAATTGTTCGTCGGATTTCGAGGCGGATTTCACCTATTCATTTTCTCAAGCAGTTCAGAAGAAAAAGAAAGCAATTGCCGGCAAGCGGACCGAACCTGACCAAGCAGTTCCTGCTCGCTGGTCTTCTTTACGCGGGCCACGGCTTCAATGGCTTCCGGGGTCAGGACAATTGAATCGACGGCATCATACAAAGAAAAACCAATAATATGCCTTATCCCCAAAATATAATTAAAAGCCGTTATAACGCTTTTACGCTGATGGCTATTAATCAGCCCTTGCTCATACAGCTCCCGCATGATGATCCAGGGAGAATCGGTTTCAATCCGGTATTTCACCTTCGCCGCGCTCATGGCTTGCCCGAACGGCCGCAAAGCGTCGGCCTTTAAGTTAATAAGACTATTTTTCTCTGCGACAAGGTCCCCAACGACTTGCCGGCATAGCTCAACCATTTGATCAGGTTGAGAGGCAAACAACGTTTGGCGCAATTCAACTAACTGGCGGTCATAATAGGCCAGCCGCTTCCCCCCTCGTTTCTCCAATATCTGAAGATCGAGCAACAAAGAAAGAGCCGGTAATTTCCCAGCCAATTGCATCGGGGCAAATCGAACCTGGCGCTCCTCATCTACTTTAAACAAACCACCCAGGCCGGACAAAGGTTGGTTCTCAAAACAATTGGAGACCGCCCAATCCATTTCGATCCCCGCGTTGTTCAAAGTTTCCGCCATGCGCATTTCAACGTTAATGGCCGCTTCCCGGTCCTCTTCTCTAGCTGGAAAAACACCGGCATCAATATCGGAAAGAAAGGGATGGGTCCGGTGCGCGACACTCCCGGCCAACCCCAAGGCGAAATTTCCAGCCACTCCATCCGCCGCCAGGTGAAAGGCGTTAACTAGCAATGACTGCCGCAAATCGGCCAATTGCTCGGAAGTCAGGACCGGATTTTCGCTTGCTCTATATAGATCGACTATTCGAATAATGTGATACTGATGAAATTCCCTTAAAGCATGTTCGGGGTCATTTGCCGTTAAAGATTTTCCCGCTTCAAATCGAAGCTCGGGGAGGCTGCGGGTACAGTGGGTCCTAGTCTTATTCTGCCAAAAACGGCTAGCGGCGGTCCCTTGAATATTTTCAGCCAGTTTAACGCTCATCATCTTATTGCCCGATTTTCTCCCATAACTTGGCAGCGGTTTGGGCCATGATATTAACATGCCCTTCGAGCTCCTGATGGAAGGTCAGTCGATCTAGGCCAATCCTGCCCAGAAAACGGCTGCGGTCTTCCATCTCAGTCAGCCGCTGGTCATTATCGGTCGCAAAGCTTGGCGGACAAGATTCATAGGTTAACTCCAGCAGCAAGCGATTGAATAATCTTAGTTTATGATCCCTCACCGCCCCCTGCAGCCCGTTGATTGCCGAACGCAAACGAACCATTTGGGCAGGAAGATCGATCGAATATATAGCTCGCCAGCGATCGTATAAATCAGGGGAATTGAGCGCTCCGTTTAGATCGGATACGGCACTTTCCCCGCTCTTTTTAAGCAACTGATCTCGCGACAGTTCAGAGACCAACCGATCAACCTGGTAATAGCCTTGGAATTCCGCCGCTTTAAAGTCCGGCGTCCCATCAGCAAAAAGCTCCGCGACCACCTCATCGTTCAAATTGGTTGAATCTTCGGCCGTTGTAACAAACAAACTTAGCAAGTGCCTTAGCTGGGAAAAATAACGCAAAGCGGCGCCGACTTTTTCCCGTTCTTTTACCGACAAGAGCTTAAGTTCAACTAACCGATCGGCAATCACAAAAGGTGAAGTAGCTTCGATCCGCCGGTCAAGCTTGAGGGCGCTTAGCACGGTAAAGAATGGCAGGAGCGCGTCTTCTTTGATCTCTGGAGCCGCCAGATGTCGTTCCCTAGCGGTCTCGCTATTTCTGGCGGTTGAACGAAGCGCCGCTCTAAATCGGTTGCTCTCGTAAGACTGACGAAAAGAATCGATCATTTGCGCCTTATTAGCGTAATTTATCCGCAAAGCTTCCAGACTAAATTCCGCCCTGATGTATGACAACCAATCGGCTGACCCGACCGCGGCTTTAACCGACGAATCGATAACGTAAGAACCAAGGACTGCCATATTTTTTCCGGCTCCAACATTCACTTCCGTGCCGATAACTTGGTCCAGCGGCTGATCGTTAAAATATCGGGGAATAGCATAGTCAGGTTTGATCCCCAACGCTTCCGCTGTCTTGGCCATCAAACCATGTAGTCGGCGGGCCTCCGGCAAGTCTTCCTTCCGGGCCGCGACAACAACAAAGTCGGCGTCAGTGTTAAAAGTATGAGAACCCTCGCGATTGATGCTGCCGGCTATCAGTAAAGCCGTATTCGCCGCCGACCCGCTGGCCTGTAATTCAAACAATCCGCCTAAAGCCGTCAGTCTTGAGTTGGCTAAATTAGTGGAAAAAGCGACCGGGTCACCCTGCCGAATATAATCTTGAATCGCGGCCGTAATGTTTGAACGATATTGGCCGGCAAGATCATAAGGAGAAGTGGACGGACTCTCAGCCAGTAGCCGTTTATAGGGGGCGGGAGACAATTCCAATCTCTTCGCGACCGCGTTCCGCCGGCTGACCAACGGATTGACCGCGACCGGAACCGATCGGCTCATCGATGATAATCTATCTTTGATGTTTATGGTCAAGGGAGTAACGCCTCCTCTGGATATATATCGTCAAATATCGGCAATAATTTCGCTTAATCTTGGCCCATATACATATCGTATCAAGAGAGGGTAATATTGCGTCTTTTTCTTAGTTTTTAGGGGAATAATCGACCGTTGTAGAACTCGATAGCGCCAGGCTGAATCCGGCTTAAAATCTCCATGGTAAAAGAAGCGGCCAGCGCCCTCGCCTCTTTGATCGCAGTAAGGGAAAAGGGACCGCTTGCCTGGTATTCAACCACGCAACCAAGCCCAAATGCCGGCCGAAGCCCAATCCCCAGCGGAGTAACGAGCATCGCTCCTTGAGTTCGCCAAAAATCAAGCGGGAACAGGTTATAAGCCTTGATTGGGTAATAGAGTTCTATTTCCCGACTCTCCTCGGTCACTATCTCGGTTGGCATTATCGGCTGACATTCCATTTCCCCAACCTGCCAAAGGTCTGGGATATGAACACTCTTCTGCTCGATAATGGCGAAAGCATGAAATGAAGATGGGACAAGAGCGCCGTATTGGAGGCTATCTTCGAAATCACCGGAGGCGGATCTAATGCCAATTTGAAGACGATCGTGATAATACTGAACAAATAAGGTCGAAGTCATTGATCCGGTTAAATCTCGGCAACAGGAAAAAACTTTCGCGGCATCCCGGTAGACCTCATCCGTCGTTCCGGCTTGTCGATAATACTGATGAATGGCCCGGCAGGCCGGCTTAACCGAGGGAGCTTCGTCCCTTAATCGATGATAAGCCTGGCGGGCCAAAGAAAAATATTTATTACTGGTCAAACTTACGGTTGGCATTTGCTCTCTTTATGCGGTCGTTTTATTACTTTGCGACCAACAATATGTCGAGAAATGCCAGCTTTAATTTCAGCTTAATTCAAGAGCGCTACCGCCAGGTTCAGGACCGAGGCAAAGCTGACCCACAAGATATACGGGAGAAGCAGCCAAGCGGCCGTTTTGGAGAGTTTGGCAAAACGGAGGATCGTTTCCAGGATCAGGAGCCAAAGGATAACGATAACAATGAACGCCCCCCACGGGGAATGATAATTAAAAAAGACGATCGACCAAGCAACGTTAAACCCAAGTTGGACGGCAAAATGGAGAAGGGAAAGCTTAACCTCTTTATTCTCCCACCCTTTTTCCCAGATCAGGTAGGCGGCGATCCCCATCAGAATATAGAGCAGAGTCCAGGCCGGGCCAAAGATCCAGTTCGGCGGATTAAAGAACGGCTTATTAAGGGCCGCGTACCAGGTCGGGATTGACGGCATCGTAAAGATCGAACCGACAAACCCGGCTCCGAGACAAACCGCGATCGCGATCAAAGGCCCAATAATTTTTTTAAGCATTTTTTGTCGCCTCCTTAAGCGTTTCAACCCACTCCCCGATCTTTTTTAACGCCCCCTCTTTCCCTCGCAAGGGATAATTAAAATCGATCTGGCCAATAATTTCGTTCCCGGACAGAGTTTTTCTTAAATTATCGAAAGTCTTGGCCGGGTCGCTTTCATGGCAACAAAAGAGGGCGATCTTCTTCCCCTTTAACGGCTGAAGCTGAAGAAAAGAGTTAACCGCCGGCGCGTAGGTAAACGCCCAGACGGGGGTGCCGATCACGACCAGATCGTAATTACCGGCTTCTTTTGCTAAGGGGAGCAGCGCTGGCTTCGCGCCCATCATGACTTGTCTGCCACCCCAAAAATAACGCATCAGCGAAGTCGCGCTGAGGTCCTTTTTCGGCTTGAGCTCCAACAGATCCGCCCCCAGTTCTTTGGCTACGATTTCGGCGACAAATTTAGTATTCCCTTCCAGCGAATAGTAAACGACTAATGTTTTCATTGCTTCTCCCACGTTTCAACCTCCCCCACGACAACTTTAAACAGCGGATGGGGAGCGAGCCGCTTTACCCGTTTATTATAGCTCTTCCGCGATCGCCGTTTCAACTTATCCAGCAGATGCCGTTCTTCATATGCCAGCTGTCCCTGACTGACCTTTATGATCCGGCTGGTTTTTCCCGGCTCAACAATCTTCGTCCGATCAAAACAATAACCCCGTTTATCCGCTTCAGCCAGAACCGCCGATAAGTAAGAGCCGATCGCCTTAAGGGGATCGGGAGCGGCCCGGAACCGTTTCAGTTGGGGATGATGGCGGTAACCCTTCGTTTTTCCTTGTAATACTTTCTGAGCCAATAATCCTTCCCGCCAAAGGGCGACCAGCCCTTTGGCGTCTAGATATTTTGGGTGGAGGCTCCATAATCGCATAGGGAAATGATAACACAATGATATAATTGATTCATGCCGATCAATAAAGCAAAAAACCATTATTTAGGAAAAGGAACCCCTCGCCTCAACTGCGCCCAATCGGTCATTAAGGCCTTTCAGGAACATTTTGGCTATGATGACAAGACCGTGGCCGAATTCCTTGCCTGCGGCGGCGGGAACGCTCCCAGCGGGGTTTGCGGCGCTTACTATGCCGCCCGGCATCTTTTAGAAAAGAAAGCCCCCGCAAAAACAGCGGAGTTTGACGCTTGGTTCAAAGATCAGGCCGGTTCGCTGGTCTGCAAAGAGATCCGCCAGGGAAGAAAACTCTCCTGCCTCGGTTGCGTGGAAAAAGCGGCTGAATTCGTCGCTAAACAGTGATCGGCTCGCGGCTAAGATAGCGGTCGTAGACCAAGATCGCGAGATTGGCTAACGCTAAGGCAATAAAACCGGCTACCCCCAACCCACCGATCAGAAGGTCGCTCCCCCCAGATAACAGCATAAAAGACAACCCCATCGTCCCATTGATCGTCCCGTGACAAACGGCGGCGGCTAAAACGGACTTCGCTTTGAGCCGGCAATAACTGATGATCGGTGAAAATAACACGCACCAGATCACCATCATCAAAACGCCCAACTGCGGATGTTGCGGGTAATTGTGCCCCTGAAGGATTATCGGCGCGTGCCAGAGCCCCCAGATCAGGCCGATAACCAGTGACGAACGCCAGAAGCTAAGCTCGCTGAACGCCGCTTGCAGGAACCCCCTCCACCCCAGCTCTTCGCCAAAAGCGGCCAAAGCGTTAACCGTCGCGCCGGCAATCAATCCCTGGACCAGCATCAGCCAAAACGGATGGATCGGCATGGCCTTAAGTGAAACCTTCATCTGGGTAATCTGTTCCGGGGTCAAGGTCGATTTAAACCGCTCAAACATCCCGGCCATCTCGGCGGAAAAACTGATCCCGGGGAAAAGCAGACTAATAACAAAGGCTAAAAAAGCAATCGCCGGCGGGGCCAGCCAAGCGGCTAGAAACCAACGATTTAATTTAAAGGAGATCCCCAAAGTAGAAACCGGTTCACGATAAACAAATTTCGTCAGCAGGTAAGCGACCAGGGCCGGGATATACATATATAAAAGCATCATCGGCAAGGCGCCGGGGGTATTTAAGCCGCCAAAGACCAACCGATAACAAAAAGCCAACAGCCAACTGAGAAAAAATGTCGTGACGACAAAAACAAAGGCTTTTTCAAAGCGCATCCGGGTTATTCTTCGGTCAACCAGCCGGGCGGTGAATTTTCCGAACCGCTCTCCAGCTCATCGGGAACAGATTTTTTGATCTGCCGGGGGCGGTAAGAAGCGGTTTTCTTGCTCTTCCCTCTCAAAGCCAGCTCCAAACGGACTTGTAGTTCAGTGATCTCTCGTTCATGCTTAGCGTTCAAAAAATTGATCTCTTCGGCTTGTTTCAAATTAAGGGCTTTGACTTCTTCTTCATGTTTGGTGACCATCACGGAAAGGTCTGGTTTGCCGGTCACTTCTTCTTCGATCCTGGGAATTGGTTCCCACATCCGACCATTGTACTTCCAGCTCTGCCCGGTCTCGGTATTGACCATCATAAAGGAACTCCCGCCCCAAAAACCGGCTCTTTCCATGAAGATCTTGTAGCGATTGGGGTTAGCGTGGGTAACGGAAGCGGCCAGCAGCAGAAACAAGAACAAGACGCAAATCTTCTTCATGATCGATCCCCTCCCTAGCTATTTACCGTCTTTTTTCATCGCCGCGATAATGTCATCGATCCCAAAACCGTACTTCTGCTTTGGCGACGGTGGCGGCGGCGGAGAAATCTTTTTCTCGGCTAGCGGGGCTCTTGGCCTCTCTTGCTGATCGGATCTTCGGGGCTGGGACTGTTGATGCCTGGGGTAAGATGGCCGCCCTTGGGAACGGCGCTGTTCATTTCTTCCCCGTTGCGGGAAATGGCGGCCCTGCGGGGCCGAACTCCCCCCCCGTTCAAAACCCTCGGTTATGATCTCAGGGTGGCGGCCAATGGGAATGCTTAGTTTCATCATCCGTTCAATGCTGCGGAATTCTTTTTCCTGGTCCGGGGTCGCCAGCGAGATCGCTTTCCCTTCGCTGCCGGCCCGGGCGGTCCGCCCGATCCGGTGAACATAATTCTCACTGTCATCGGGGAGATCATAATTAACGACCAGTTCGATCCCCTTAACATCAATACCGCGGGCGGCGATGTCGGTCGCGACCAGGACCCGGTATTTTCCCCGCTTGAACCCTTCCAGCGCTTCGCGCCGCTGGGCCAGCGAGCGGTCTGAATGGATATCGGCCGCGCTGATATGCTTGGAGTAAAGGTCACGGGCTACCCGGGAAGCCCCTCTTTTAGTCCGGCAAAAAACCAGGACCGTCCCCCGGTATTGTTCTAAAAGTTTACAAAGCAAGGGAAGTTTAGCTTCTTTTCTGACGATAAAAACTTCCTGGGAAACTTTTTCGGCCGCGGTCCCCGGAGGGGCAACCTCGATCCGGATCGGAAGCCGCATATACTTAGAAGCGACTCGAACAATCTCGACCGGCATGGTCGCGGAAAAAAGCATGGTTTGTTTCTCGCGTGGGACGGTTTTTAAGACCTGTTCGATCTGGGGAGCAAAACCCATATCGAGCATCCGGTCTGCTTCGTCGAGGACCACGATCCGGGCATCGCCCAGGTAGACATTCCCTTGGCTAAGATGATCGATCAGCCGGCCTGGGGTCGCGATGATAATTCGCGGCTGGCGGCGGAGCGCCTGGATCTGTTGTCCCATCGAAGCGCCGCCGATCAGAACGACCGGACGGACATTAAAAGCTTGGCAAAACAAGCGGAGGCTTTCTTCAACCTGGAGGGCTAATTCACGGGTCGGGACCAAGATCAGCCCTTTCCCTTGTTCAGTCGCCAGGCGTTGGATCATCGGAATACCGAAAGCGAGAGTTTTACCGGTCCCGGTCTGGGCGATCCCCACCAAGTCCTTCCCTTCAACCGCGACCGGAATGGCTTTGTGCTGGATTGGAGTCGGGGTGGTAAATTTAAGTTTTTCTAAAACCCCCAAAGTCTTTGGGGCGAGGCCAAGGCCGTAAAAAGTTTGATTTTCACTGTTCATATCACTATTGTAGTCCTTTTTCGCCTAATAATCAAATATTCCTTGAGAAATAGGGCGATTTTGCGGGTGGAAAAGCTATTTTCGATTCAACATTTTCAGCGCTTCAAACCACATCAGGCTGGCGGCGCCACCTAATAGGGAAATAATATAATCATTAAGATGAAGGACTTCAAAATGAAATAAATCCCTTAGAAAAGGAAGGTTAAGCACCAGGAACAGCGCGACTAAAGTACCGGCCACAACCCACCAAAGGGCTTGATTTTTCTTTTTTACCACGTAAGCAATGTTTTGGGTCCAGGAAAGATTGGTCAGGATCAACATCAGGTTGGCAAAAACCATGGTGGCAAAAGTCAGGCTGCGCGCTTCGTTCTCGCTCTTTCCCAGATGAAGCGCCAATAAGAAGACGATCATCACGACCGCCAGGACGCTCAAGCCCTGAAGGAGACTGATCACCAGAGCGTTCCGGTCAAAAAGCCGGTCGCTTAATTTGCGCGGCGGACGCCGCATGATCTGGTCTTCTTCCGGCTCCGCTTCAAAGACGGTCGAGCAGGCCGGATCGATGATCAGTTCCATAAAAGCGATATGGGCCGGCAAGAGAACGATCGGCAGCTGAAAGAGGATCGGGAAAAGGGACATCCCGGCAATCGGAACGTGGACCGCAAAAATATAGGCGACCGCTTTCTTCAAGTTATCATAGATCCGCCGTCCCATCCTAACCGCCGAAACGATCGAAGAAAAATCATCGTTCAGCAGGACAATATCGGCCGATTCCCGCGCGACATCGGTTCCCCGCTCCCCCATCGCCACCCCAATATGGGCCGCTTTCAGGGCTGGGGCATCGTTGACTCCGTCGCCGGTCATCGCGACAACCTCGTTATTCGATTTAAGGGCGTTAACAATATTAAACTTCTGTTCCGGTACGACCCGGGCGAAAACATTAACCACTTTGATCCGTTCCTGAAGCTCCAAACGATCCATAGTCAGCAATTCCGGCCCGGTAATGACCTCGTCAGGATTGTTGAGTCCGATCTGTCTGGCAATATATTTAGCGGTCCCGGGATAATCTCCGGTGATCATGATCACCCTTAGGCCGGCGGCATAACATTCTTTAACCGCCGGCGGCACGGTCTCTCTGACCGGATCGGTAAAACCGATCAAGCCGATGTATTTAAAATCAAAATCATGCTGGCCGTCCGGCAGAGAAGTTTTTTTGAAAGAAGCTTTGGCAACCGCCAATAAACGGAGCCCTTTGTCGGCTAGGCCGGTTACGGTTTTTGCCAGCTCCTCTTTTTGCGCGCCGGAGAAATGACAGAGATCGGCAATCGCTTCCGGCGCCCCTTTCGTCGCGATCACGTAGCTTTGCTTGTCCGGCGATTCCCAGACGTGCGATAGGGCCAAAAGTTGTTTAGAGAGCGGATATTCCCTGATCAATTTCCAGGTGTGGTGGAGGTGTTCGGTTCCCGTCAGCCAGCCTTCCCCCCGGGCTTTGATCTCTTTTTCGATCGGATCAAAAGGATCTTTCTGGCTGGCCAGGACCGAGAATTCCAGCAAGTCGTGAAAACGCTCGTCCAGCCGGTTTAGCCCTTTGGTTTCACAGTGCTGACCATCGGCAAACAAAGAACTCAAGGTCATTTTGTTATGAGTCAGGGTCCCGGTCTTATCGACGCAAAGAACGGTCGCCGCCCCCAGCGTTTCAATCGCCGGCATTTGCCGGGTCAAGACCTGCCGTTTGGAAAGGCGCCACGCTCCCAGGGTCAAGAAGATCAGCAAGACGACGGAAAATTCTTCCGGCAGCATCGCCATGCTCAAGGTCAAGCCGGCCAGGAAACCATTGATCCAGCTCCCCCGGGTCAACCCGTAAACTACCACCACGATCGCGCAAAGGACTAATCCGACCAGCGCGAAAGTTTTGATGATGCTGGCAGTCTCTTTTTGGAGGAGGGTCGATTCTTCACGGATCGATTCCAGCGCTTTGCCGATCTTGCCGATCTCGGTCTTGGCGCCGGTCGCGAAAACCTTCCCCAGGCCATGTCCCTGGACGATCATCGTTCCCGAATAGACGAAAGGCAAACCATCTCCACCCGGCTGCTTGGAATGGCTCGCCCCATCCCATTCGCTTTTACCCACGGATAAAGACTCGCCGGTCAGGAGCGATTCGTCGAGCATTAAATTAGAATTAAAAATAACGTAAGCGTCGGCCGGGACCCGGTCCCCTTCGCGCAGAACAATAACATCATCGGTTACGGTCTCGCGGCCCGGGATCCTTTTTTGGGCCCCGCCGCGGATCACTAGCGCTCGGGGGGAAGAAAGGTTGCGGAGCGCTTCCAGCGCCCGTTCGGTCTTCCGCTCCTGGTAGAAGGTGATCCCAATGACGACAAAAACGAAGGTCAGAAGCATTAAAGCGTCTTTTAATTCGCCAAGAAGAATGTAGATTAACCCGCTGCCAAGGAGGAGCATAAGCATCGGCTCGCGGACCACGTGCCAGAGGACTTGGAAGATGTTGCGGCTGCGCTGCGAAGGTAGTTCGTTGAACCCTTCCTTTTTCAGCTTTTCACTAGCCTCTTTTTCCGAGAGGCCCTGGATGTGCTGAAGCTCAACTTCTTTCATTCAGGCAATAATATCAAACATTCGTCGTTCGCTCAACACGAAGGAGCCGGAGGTCGCGGTTATTTTTTCAGGCAAACCGCCCGCTGAGCGGTAATATCAGACATCAAGCGAAGCGGCAAGTCGTAGACTTTTATCACCTTTTCATATTCACTATCATCTGAAAAAAAAGAGCTGAAAAGATTAGGTAAACCGTTAAATACCTTCGTATCTAGTCCATTAAACAACGCGGCATAAAAAATATTCGCTTCCACCAGGTCGAGGAAAAAGTGAGAACCAAAAGAAAGCTCCGGGTTAAAACCGGTGGCCGGGTCGGCAATTTCAACCAGGGCGATGAAATGATTGATCTCGGCAAAACTGATCGGGACGCCAAGCGTCGCGTCGCGCGTCCCCCATCGTCCCGGTCCGATCAGCATCGCCGGCTCTTTGATCAAGCGGTTGAGTTTGCCGATCAAGCGGGCGACCGTGTATTTTTTGGCGTAAAGCAGTTCGCTGTACGCACTGGGTTCGACAAAAACGACTTTTTTGAGCGACAGATCAACGCTCCCCCCCATGAAATCTCCCTGGGTCTGGAATAAAAGTTTCCTCGGATCGATTTTGGCCGGCAGTTTAACGCGCCCCCCCGATCCTTTCGCCTGCAGCGGCCGGCATTGGAGCAGGTTGATCCTCATCTTCCCCGCCGCGGTAAAGTTGACCGTAAACTCCACGTCGACCGGATAATGGTAGGTAGCGTCAAGTTTAGCCAATAACTCCTTCAGGCGGCCGGTAAAGTCGGTCCGGCCAAACAGTTGGTCGAAAGTCAGCGTCCAACCGGCTTCTTTTTTGCCGATCAGGTCGAGTTTGATCTCCGGCTCCGCGGCGATCAGCTCCGATAAAGGAACGCTCTGCAGTTCGTTCGTCGCGATATTAAGCAAGTCGACATCATGTTGGGAATACTTTTTCTCGTCCGTTCCGGCATAAGGGCGAAGCAGCGGCTTATCGAGCGCGATCACCCGCGGATAATCCCCCTCCACCCGGTTGACCGCTCTCGTCCCCAAACCAAAAACCAGGCGGAGCATTCCCGCCTTCGGGTCCATCTCTTCGTGCCAAACGAACGTATTATATGAAACGCCGACCCCAGCCAGGTACGGCAGGAAATGCTCCCGGTAATGGGTCCCGGAAACGCGCTGGACCAAAAGGGCCATCTGTTCATCCTGCTGCGCCATCCCCCGTTGAAGACGATAAGTCAGGGCATCCTCGTTCATCGTGCTGGCAAACACTTGGCGAACTGTCCGCTCAAAATTGGCATAACGGACATCGGGTGTCCCCTGGTTGACGCAAAAAATGCTCTCGTATTTTCCGGCAAAAGCGTTACCGAACCCATCTTCAAGCAGCGAACTGGAGCGGACAATGATCGGCGACTGGCCAAAGTATTCGAGCAGTTGATTGAACTGTTCTTCGATCTCGTCGGGGAACTTGCCGCTCAAAAGTTTATCCTTGAGGTCCGGGGCCTTGGGAAAAAAACCGGCCTCAGTCTTCTGCTCCAGCCAAAGGTCCCACCAACCGTTCTCGACAATATAGGAATAGAAAACATCGGAGCCGACAAAAAAGGAATCATGCGGCTCCAAGACTTCCTGCCACTCCTGCCCCAGGATCTTGCGGGCCAGGAGCATCCCCAGCGCTTTCCCGCCGATAAAGCCGGTCCCGATCATCCGCGACTTGATTTCCAGCAGATCTTCAAGCGTAATGTAATCCTGGACCAGTTTAAGCATTCGCGGCTCCCGGACCAGCATGATCCGGATAAGCTGGTCGCGCATGACTTCCCGGGCCAGGCCCCGGTCTTCGCCTTTCGCCAACTCCTCCGCTTCCAAAAAAAGCCGGTCCCAATAATCGAGGTGCCGTCGGGCGCTCTCTTCCCCCCGATCGGCCATGTGGGCAAAAAGCCGGGTCGCGTCGACACTGCTGGTGATCGGCAGGAACTTGCCGTCCGTTTCGGTATGCGGCAGGAACATCGTCGGCGAATAACGGTTCCAAACCTTAAGGGGATGAAGATAGATGTGGCCATCTAAGTTGTAAACATCGAGCAGTAACTGCGTCGTCTCCCTGATCCGGGCAATGGTTTTATAAGAGTGATTATTGCGCAGGATCGCGAAATACGCCAAAGTATCGAGCTTGAAAAGATAAGGACAGGTGACCTGGAAAAAGTTCCCGATCATCAGATCGGTCGCCCAGGCGGAGAGAAGGTCGGAGAGGCAATCAAAAACATAGAACGCCCCAACCCCTTCGCTGGTAATTATCTCGTGGATCTCTTTGGAAAATGACTCGAAACCGGTCGCGGCATCAAGTTCGTATCGTTTTATGCTTGGATCATCTTCAAGTACCGGCGGCCGCTGGGCAAAGCGGATGTAGATTATCTTTCGCCCTTCCGCCTGCGCCTGCCGGACATAGGGACGGATAAAATACAGATAATCATCGAAACGATCAACCTGCCAAACAACATTGTCCCCTTTCCTTAAGCCCTGCAGGACTTTATCCAACCCCTTTAAACCGGTACTGACAAAGTCTATTTTACTCATAAATCCCAGAAACTGACGAGTTGACCATAATCCATCATGGCGACCAGTGCTTTACTGGCCGTTTCAATCCCCCGCTCCTCAACCGCGGCGACCGGATTTAGCCCGCCGGGAACGACCAAGCCAACTCTCTCTAACCCAACCGGCATACCGAGGAGCGGCTGGCCGGCTTTGCCGATCATTATCGCCCGGCAAAGTCCAGCCGCTTCAGCTTTGCGGAGGATCGCTTCCGCTTCATGGACCGAAGCGGCAGGGATCTCCCTTAAGCCAGCCAGGATCTTACCCGAACCATCAGCCGCGTCCTTGACGCTGGTCATCCGGCTTTTAATAAAGATCTCATGCGGATCGAGAGTTGAGCCCGCATAGTTGATTATTTCCGTGAAACGGAGCGGTCGAGATTCTTCAATCTGCAATAAACCGCCAAATTTAGATTCGACGGGGATGGAATGCTTTAACAAAATTCCATTTAAATTAATACTGCATAAAGTCCCAAACCCGACTTGGCCGGCTGGCACCGCCACCCCGCCCAATTGCTCGCCCGCCTCAACGACCGCCACCCGTTCACCGGTCGCCAGCTTCTTTTTGAAAACATCAGCCATAACTTTCAACGCCTGGCTAAAATTACTCTTTTTAATGTACGAAATATTCATGATAACCTGGCCGGTTTTCTTGTAAATATCAAAATCCATTTGATAAGCCATGGTCTCTATCCGGGAGCTCATCATGCCGAGCTTATCGGAAACAAAAGCATTCCCTAATTCTTCCCGCCCTTTGGTAGTAATCATCCGCCCTTCCTTCCAAAAAACCTTCGTTAATCCCTGCTCGTTCAGCATTTTTAGATGATAACGAACCGTTCGCTCCGACATTTCAATCCCCTGGGCTTTCAACTTTTCCGCGATCTCCACCGAACCGATCGGATCGCTCGCTTCGGCTATCAGCTTCAGGATCGCGTTAGTTTTTCGGTCTGTTTCATTCATAAATCAATCCCAGCCTTGACTTACGGCAATCGGTTGCCGTATAATAATTTCAGCAATTTTTAATCAACTAAAGCAAGGAGGCGCGCCACGATAATATTTTAAGGCTCCCTACTCACGTTATTTATATCATATTAGGAGGTCGGTCACAAATGGTCAAGCAAATTTTAGAAGCCGTTGTCAAAAGAAATCCCGGCGAAGTCGAGTTCCACCAGGCAGTAACAGAAGTCATCGAGTCGGTCGCCCCTGTTTACGAAAAACACCCGGAATTCAAAAGCGCCAAGATTATCGAAAGAATTGTCGAACCGGAACGACAGCTCATGTTCCGCGTTCCTTGGGTCGACGATAAAGGGATCGTCCAAGTCAACCGCGGCTTCCGGATCGAATTTAACAGCGCCATTGGTCCGTATAAAGGCGGCCTCCGCTTTCACCCCTCGGTTTACCTCGGCATCATTAAATTCCTCGGCTTCGAACAGATCTTCAAAAACGCCTTAACCACTCTCCCAATGGGGGGCGGTAAAGGCGGAGCCGATTTCGATCCAAAAGGAAAATCAGATGGCGAAGTAATGCGCTTCTGCCAAAGCTTCATGAGCGAATTGTTCCGTCACATTGGAGCGGATACCGACGTGCCGGCCGGTGATATCGGCGTCGGCGGCCGCGAGATCGGTTTCATGTTCGGAATGTACAAGAAATTACGGAACGAATTCACCGGAGTTTTGACCGGTAAAGGACTCGACTGGGGCGGTTCATTGGTTCGAACCGAAGCAACCGGCTACGGACTGATCTATTTCCTACTGGAAATGCTCAAGGATATGGGAAAAGAGATCAAAGGGGCGACGATCGTCAGCTCCGGTTCCGGTAATGTTTCGATCTACGCCATGCAAAAGTGCCAAGAGCTTGGCGCCAAAGTCGTGGCTTGCAGCGACTCCAACGGCTACATCTACGATAAAGACGGGATCGACCTGAAGACAGTCAAACAACTGAAAGAAGTCGAACGGAAAAGGATTAAGGAATACTTAAAATCTCATCCGAAGGCGACTTACGAAGAAGGCTGTGACAACATCTGGAAGATCAAATGCGACATCGCCCTGCCGAACGCCACCCAGAACGAGATCGACAAGAAGTCGGCCGAAAAGCTGGTCGAAAACGGCGTTTGGGCGGTCGCGGAAGGGGCCAATATGCCCTCCACTCCGGAGGCGATCAAAGTTTTTCAAAAAGCCAAAGTCGCGTTTGGCCCGGCGAAGGCGGCTAACGCCGGCGGAGTCGCCACTTCCGGCCTCGAAATGAGCCAGAACAGCCAGCGGCTCTCCTGGACCTTCGAAGAGACCGACAAATACCTTAACCGGATCATGAAAGCGGTCTACAAACAGGCCAAAGAAGCGGCAATTGAATACGAACAGCCGGGCAATTTGGTAGTCGGCGCCAATATCGCCGGTTTCACCAAAGTCGCTAAAGCGATGTACGCCCACGGCATAGTTTAAGAGTTCGAGGAATAAGAGAAAGCCCCCAGGTAAAACTGGGGGCTTTTTTTGGGTTAAATCCGACCTGGCTTATTTAGTTAAGTAATTATGGATCGCTTTCGCGGCCGCCTTACCGTCCCCCATAGCCGAGATCACAGTCGCCGCGCCGCGCACAATGTCTCCACCGGCATACACGCCTTTTATTGAGGTCTCCTTTTCCGGCGTTACGATCACCCCGCCCCACTTTTCCGTCTTAAGTTCGGGGGTTGCCCTGGGAATAAGAGGATTGGGAGAATTACCGATCGCGACCACGACCATATCAACATCAAGTTTAAATTCTGAACCCGGAACCGGTACCGGCCGCCGTCGGCCGGACTTATCAGGCTCACCTAACTCCATTTTTAACAACTCAACCTGCTTGACCCGGCCATTTTCATCGCCAATAATCTCGGTCGGAGCGACCAGTAGGACAAATTCGATTCCCTCTTCTTCCGCCCGGATCAGTTCTTCCGCCCGCGCCGGCATTTCGGTTCGGGAGCGTCGGTAAAGGATCGAAACTTTTTCCGCTCCTAAACGCAAAGCGCAGCGGGCGGCGTCCATCGCCACGTTACCGGCGCCAAAGACCGCGACCTTTCGGCCGATCAGGACCGGCGTCAGGTATTCCGGGAATTTATAGGCTTTCATCATGTTAACGCGGAAAAGAAATTCATTGGCAAAATAAACACCCTGGAGATTTTCGCCGGGGACGCCAAGCTGGTTCGGCAGACCGGCGCCGGAACCGAGGAAAATCGCTTTATATCCTTTTTCAAACAGCTCGTTAATGGTGTGGGTCCGGCCAATCAGTGTGTCGCAGAATAATTCGACGCCAAGCGACTGAATATATTCAACTTCCCGCTTAACGATGCTTTTAGGAAGCCGGAATTCAGGAATGCCATAGCTCAAAACCCCACCCGGCAAATGCAAAGACTCAAACAATGTCACTTGATAACCTAATTTAATCAGATCGCCGGCGCAGGTCAGCCCGGCTGGCCCACTGCCAACAACCGCTACCTTGTTCCCCCTCGCCCTTTGGGAGAGGGGGTTAGGGGGTGAGGGTTTAACATTCATCCGTTCCCAATCGGCGGCAAACCTTTCCAGCGTTCCGATCGCGATCGGTTGGCCTTTAATTCCAAGAATGCAGTTTTTTTCGCATTGGTCTTCCTGCGGACAAACCCGGCCGCAAACCGCCGGCAGGGAATTCTTTTCTTTCAATTTTTTGATCGCCGCCGCCGGATCGCCAGCCGCGATCTCTTTGATAAAAGCGGGAATATTGATCTCTACCGGGCAACCGGCCACGCACTTGGGGTTCTTGCATTGGAGGCATCGTTTGGCTTCGGCAACCGCGTCATCGGTCTTTAAACCGGAGGCTACTTCTTCGAAATCCTTAGTCCGTTCGGCAACCAAACGTTCCGGGAGATGGGGCCGCTGCTTCTTTTCGCTCATTTCGTCACCAATAGCCGGCAGATGTGGTCAACCGCCTGCTTTTCTTTCTCTTTATAAGTCCCCAAGCGGGTGCGAAGTTCGCGGAAATCGACCAGCCCGCCGTCAAATTCCGGCCCGTCAACGCAGGCAAATTTCAACTGGCCACCAACGGTCACGCGGCAAACGCCACACATCCCAGTAGCGTCAAGCATTAGAGTGTTCAGGGAAACGATCGATCTGATCTTGGCCGCTTTGGCGATATTAGCCATCACTTCCATCATCGGGACCGGACCAACCGCATAAACCAGGTCGATCGGCCGCTCACCTTCGATCATCTCTTTGAGGATCTCGGAAACGAACCCTTTCCGGCCGGCACTGCCATCATCGGTCGTGATATGCAATTCATCGGTCGCTGACCTGATTTTGGCTTCGGAAAGGAGGAGGCTCTTATTGCGGGCGCCGATAATGGTCACGACTTTGTTGCCGGCCGATTTATAAGCTTTGATCGCCGGGTAGATCTCGGCAATCCCGACCCCCCCGCCAACAACCACGACGGTCCCCAGTTTGGTAATGTGCGCGGGAGTTCCCAGTGGCCCCAGCAGATTAGCCAGAGCGTCCCCCGGTTTGAGACTGGCTAAAAACTTGGTGGAGGCACCGGCTTCCTGAAAAATAATTTCGATCGTCCCTTTAGCCGGGTCTTTATCGGCAATCGTTAGCGGCACCCGCTCCCCTTGTTCATTGATCCTTAAGACCACGAACTGGCCGGCTTTAGCGGCGGCCGCGATAGCGGGAGCGGCCACTTCGATCAAATGGATATTTTCGGCGAGTTTTTCTTTGCGTAATATTTTAAAGCTCATGCCTTGATCTATTCTATAGCGCTTCCAGATATTTGTCGATTTCCCAGGGGGTTATTTGCATCCGATAATCGTCAAATTCCGCTAATTTAGCCTCGACAAACTTCTCGTAAGTGTGTTTACCCAATGCTTCTTGCAGCACTTTATTGGCTTTTAGCTCTTCCACCGATCGCTTGAGCGAGAACGGCAGCATGCCAACATTTAGCTCGGCCAGTCGGGAGGAAGACAACTCGTAAACGTCTTCCTCAACCGGAGCGGGCGGGGTCAGATTGTTCTTGATCCCGTCCAAACCGGCCTTGAGCATCGCCGCGAACGCAATGTATGGATTGCAGGATGGGTCCGGACAACGCAATTCCAGCCGGGTCGATTGCTCGCGGCCCGGTGAATAGCGGGGGATCCTGATCAGGGCGGAACGATTGACCTGGGCCCAGCAGATGTAAACCGGCGCTTCGTAACCGGAAACCAGCCGTTTGTAGGAGTTAATGGTCGGTGCGACGACGGCGGCCAACGAGCGGGCATGCTTTAACTGACCAGCCATATACTGATAAGCCAGTTTGCTTAACTTGTACTTATCGTTGGTGTCAAAAAAGGCATTTTTCCCTTCTTTATTAAAGAGCGACTGGTGGACATGCATCCCCGATCCGGCCTGGCCGTAAATCGGTTTCGGCATGAAAGAAGCATACAGGTCGTGCTGATTGGCAATCGCTTTGATCACATATTTGAGCGTGATCGTATTATCGGCCGAAGAAAGGGCGTCGGAATAACGAACATCGATCTCGTGCTGGCCGGGCCCAACTTCATGGTGGGACATTTCCGAAACCATCCCCATCCCTTCCAGGGCAAAAATGATGTCCTGTCGGACGTCTGAAGCCATATCGCGGGGGGAATAATCAAAGTAGCCGCCAATATCATGAGGAACGGTCGTGATCTTACCGTTCTCTTTTTTCAGAAGGTAAAACTCGACTTCCGGACCGGTGTAAAATTTATAACCCAGCGCTTCAGCTTCGGCAACAGCTTTCCGCAAAATATAGCGGGGATCCCCTTCAAACGGCTTTCCTTCCGGGGTAAAAATGTCACAGATAAACCGGGCGCATTTCCGCCCATCAACCGTCCAGGGAATCACCTGATAAGTCTTGGGGTCTGGTTTAAGGAACATGTCCGACTCACAGATCCGAGCAAAACCAAGAATAGAGCTGCCATCAAACCATAACCCTTTTTCCAGCACATCGGCTAGCCGGTCGAGTGGAATAGCAACAGATTTGATCGCCCCCATGATATCGGTGAATTGCAGATTAATGAATTTGATCTTATCAGCTTTAGCTTTCGCGAGTATCTCTTTTGCGGCGGTATCCAAAGTCACAGTAGAATCCTCCTTGTATTGAATATATCTTATTATAGTAAATGGTCATTGATTATGCAATATGCTTACAAAAAGATCACTTAATACCGGTTCCAACTGATTTTAGCTATTTTTACGGCCTATTTTGAGGTTACTTTTTCTTTTTTGGGGCTGGCAGAGATTTCTTTTTCGGGGTTACCGGAACGACCATCTTGGTTTCGATCACCTTAGGCGCGGCAATTGACGGGAGTGGCGTTACTGGCGGCTGGTTGATCGTCGGTTGAGTAATAACTGGCTGAAGAAGCGGAGCTTGAACCGGCACCGAGACCTCTTCTCCGACAAACCCAATCGAAAAGTAATGAGTGGTCATTTCACTTAATCCGGCATAAGTATGATACGCGTAATCAAAGCTAAAACCACTATATCTTGTCCCCAAACCAAGCGAGTAATTAAACCCATCCGCTTTTTGATCCAACCCGCCCCTCACGAAAAGCAGGGTCAGCGGATTCCATTCCGCTCCCAGATGGAGAAGGAGCCCGCGGGTCGTGTATTCCGCGTCAGCCGCAGTCATTAGTTTACGCTCTGGCAGCTGGTAGGCCAATCCGCCGCTGATCGCCATCGGCAACTCGTCCCCTTTGACATTGTTGCCAGGGATCAAATTCTTAATGGTGAAAGAACCGGTCAGGCGATCATTAATCGGAATGATCGTTCCCAAGTCAAGATCAAACCCGCTGCCGTTCGCTCCCTCAAAACTAGCCGCACCGCTAAAGCCCTGATTAACAACCTTTAGAGTCAGCCCAACTTTGGCTCCCCTATCAGTTAAAAACCTCAAATTATTAATATAATTAACTGCCTTGGCATCGTTCGCGACGCCAATTAACAAGGTACTGCTCCCGTAATTCGCTTCATTACCGGTAATTTCCGGTACTCCATTGACCAAAGTCGCTTCCCTGATTCCACCAACCGAAGCATTAACATAGCCGATCCCGACTACGCCGTAATTTGTCTTATAAGCCCCTCCAGCCATCACATATGGGACTTCCCCTAGGACATTCCCGCTCATACTGGTCAGGCTGAATTTACTAATATTAGCTATCCCAGCAGGGTTCTGAAAGAGCGAGCCGCTATTATCTTGCGGATTGAAAACTTTTCCCATCCCTAATGGTTTGGCCCCAACCCCGATCTCAGTCAGATCAACGATTTGGGAGGCGTTGGCTGAAGAAACCAACAAACAACAAACGATAAATAAAAGCCATTTATTTTGTTGTTTATTTATCATTTCACGATCCCTATCTTACCGCCGCCGATCACTTTCCCGCCCTGAACTATCTTATAAAGATAGGCCCCATCACCTAATACCTGCCCCCACTTGTCCTTACCATCAAAGTCAACATTATTCGCGCCGGCACTGCCACCAAGCGCACCTGAAGCGTAAGTGGTCTTTAAAACGACCGTTCCGGCCAGGTCAACGATATAAATAGTTGTTTCCGCGTTGGCGTCCAGCCAATACCAGATCTTCGCCATCGTTCCGCTATTCGGATTGTATGGGTTCGGCCCAAAACGCACCAGGTTCGTCGGCAAGACTCCCATTGAAGTGAAGACCGTAAAGTGGGTAGTAGTAAAGGTGATTGACGTATTGGTGTAAGAAATAACCACTATCCCATCGCGGCTCCACTTGCTTCCATCCCAAAAATAAACCCGCGGATCGGCTAGCGGCCCGTCAATCGGGATAGTCACCGTCACCGGCAGGCTAAAGGTCGTCACTGAAGAAAGAATATTAATAACTTTGCCGCCAATCTTATAACCAATCGGCGCCGCTCCCGGGGTTGCCACTTCAGTCACCGTGATCACCGGGTCGGTCGCGCTCGCCCCCGCCGGGATCGAGATCGACATCCCGGGGATCCCCAGCTGGGCCGCGTTGTATTCCCGGCTGGCGGTCGTCGTCGTGAAGCCGCCCGGAACAAAAGTTATAGCCGCTTTGACCGCGTCGGTCTTGGTCGCGTCGGTTGTTGAGGTCATCGAAAAAACAATCTCTTTCGTGGAAATCGCAGTGTTGCTGGTGGTCACTTCCACCCTGACCTCCACGCTAGCCCCGCTATTAAAGACAGCGGCAAAACCTGGTGTTAACATTAACGAAGTAATATCATTGCCGCCAATTCTTGAATCAAAATACCTCACCGTAAAACCGGATCCGGACGCTGTCGCGGTAAAAAGAAACATTTCACTCGCTGTCCCGGTGTTTTGGACCTTAATAAAAGCCACGCCAGTCTCGTTCGTCGCGACGTTTCTCGTCCGAACCTGGGTTACCGGCGGGTTTTCATAAAGACCGGCCGCGTTATAATCGGCTCCGCTCTCTAAAGTCGCGACCTGAACGTCGGGCTGATAAGAAGCAAAAACAGAAATCGAAACTTCTCGTGAAGCGCTGAATTGAGAGGTGTCGCCAAAAGGCCCGGTTTGGGTCGCCACCAAACGATCACCGGTGTTCAACCCGCTGGCTGAAATGCTCCCGTTAACGTTTCCGGTAGCGCTAGCCGTTAAATTGCCAAGATAGGTCTTCCCTTCTCCCCCGAAAGCCTTAAAGAATTCGACTGTCGCGAAAGGAGAAGCGGTCGCGACCAATTGCAGTGAGCTGGTCGCCTGATTATAATCGTTTGAAACGATTTCCGGCGTCGGAATGTTCAAGTTTGAATTCTGAAATAATAATATCCCTTCCCCATAATTGGAGTAAACCGAATTTTGAGAGATCGTCTCATGAGTCGTTGTCGTTCCCCTTATCCGGATCCCCTCCGGCCAGGTGGCGTTCCCGTTGTAAGCAACGACGTTCTGGTAGTAATAATTATGGTGGCTCCCATTCCAACTATAGATCCCAAAATCACCGTTTTTGACGTTAGTTTGCCGGTCGCCGCCAAGGCCAATAACATTCGCTAAAATATAATTATGGTCGGCGGCATAAACAGCAATGCCCGACGTCTGGTTACCGGAGATCGTATTGGCGCCGTCTATTGTCCCATCACCGATATAGTTATGATGGGCCCCATTATAAAGGCCAAGGCCGTGCAGGGCATTCGCCAACGGGCTTAAACCATTCGCCGTCGTACCGATATAATTACCACGCACCTCATTGCTCGCTACTCCATCTAAATAAATACCATAATTAGAACTCCCGGAAACGACATTTCGCCCAGCTTCGGTCCCATTGCCAATTTTGTTGCCATAAGCATTGTTAATGATTCGAATGCCAAACTGGTTCTGGATCGCGCTTAAACCGTCAGGACTCAATCCGATGTAGTTATTCAGTACTTCGTTCGAGGTTGATTGAGTGATCTGAATCCCATCTCCACTATTCCCGGAAATAATGTTTCTCTTGCCGCCATTCCCACCTATTACATTGCGATAGGCTGTATCGGATAGCCAAATGCCAGCCCCATTGGCAAGAGCCGCGTTGCCATTGACGTTCAACCCGATATAATTCCCGCCAACTTCATTGCGATTGGCTTCGGTATAAATATATACGCCGGCAGAATCATTGCCGGAAATGATATTTCTCCCACCCACCGTCCCATCCCCGACCCGATTCCAGTTCCCTTGAGCAAGGATAACCCCATTTGCGGTATTTCCTAAATCTCTCAAACCGGTCCAATTAGTCCCAATATAATTACCAAGGACCTCGTTCGAGGTTACGCCCGGTGATTGAAGATAGACCCCTGAAGTGTTACCGGAAATAACGTTCCGTCCGGCAACGGTCCCATTACCAATTTTGTTGTAACCGGAATTAGACCAAAGATAAACCCCATAGTAGCCCCTTAAAGGTGACGCCGCTTCACCACTCGCGGATAAACCAATATATGAATTAAGAACCTCTCCATAATGGCAACTGCTAAAAACAATCATTGAACCATGCTGGCCATTGCCTGAACCGCTTTTGTTAACCGCTACGCCTTCAATCGTCACTCGGTCAGTATTATTAACTTCAATGACGTTAGTAAAAGAAGTTACGTTGTTGGCTCGGATCTCGATCTTAGGGCCATTCGCATTGGTCGCTTCCCTCGCTTGAGATGAACCATTGATGAAGATACCGTCATTTTCAATCGACAAACAGCGGCTAAAAGCATCCTGGTCAAGCATGATCCGGAACCAATAGTTGCTCCCGGCTTCGGTCGTTACTAATCCAGGACCACTCTCCCCGGTAGAATACCCGCAATTAACTAGTTGAATGTCAAAATTAATAATGTCATCGGCATTAGCATAAGTGACGGCATCGTACAATGAACCATCCCCGGAAGCGGCACAATTAGTAACCGTTCGCGTGGCGGCAAAAGATGGCGCGGCAATAGACAGGGCAAGAAAAAGAATAATAATTAGGCGATTGAGCTTCATGCGAATCCAATATTACTTAAATGATCGCTGACTGTCAAGGATTTTGTTACATCGTCGGTAAATTGGAGCTCCCCATCAGGAACTCGTCGACCGACCGGGCCGCTTTGCGTCCTTCGGAAATCGCCCAAACGATAAGCGACTGTCCCCGGCGCATATCGCCGGCGGCAAAGACATTTTTGACCGAGGTCTGGTAATTAGCGTCTGTTTTAACGTTCCCCCGCTGGTCAAGTTCGACCCTCAAAGCATCCAGCAAGCCGGCTTTTTCCGGCGAGAGAAAACCGAGCGCCAGAAAGACCAAATCGGCTTCGATCTCGAAATCAGTCCCCGCGATCTCTTTTAGGTCAGGGCCGACCTGGACGCATTTCAACTTCGTAACCTGGCCGTTTTTTCCCTCAAACTTCTTGGTCGAGATCGACCACTGCCGCTCCGCCCCCTCTTCGTGGCTGGAGGTGGTCTTGAGCAAGACCGGGTACTTCGGCCAGGGCTGATGCGGCGGACGGTCGTCGCCTGGCTTAGAAAGCAATTCGATCTGGACAACACAGGTCGCGCCCTGACGGTTAGCGGTCCCGACGCAGTCGGAGCCGGTATCGCCGCCGCCGATCACGACCACTTTCTTCCCCTTAGCGTCGATCAACTGATCGGCCGGAAACTTTGCGCCAGCCACCCGCCGATTTGACTGGGTCAGGTACTCCATGGCGAAGTAAATCCCCTTGAGGTCGCGCCCTTCGGTCTTCAAATCGCGCGGCTGGCGGGAGCCGCCGGCCAGGACGACCGCGTCATATTCTTTAAGTTTTTCGACCGGCAAGTCAACGCCGACGTTAACCCCGGTTTTAAAGGTGATCCCTTCCTGTTCCCAAATACCAACCCGGCGCTCCAGAAGCTTCTTTTCCAGCTTGAAGTCAGGGATCCCAAACCGCATGATCCCGCCAACCTGTTCATCCCGCTCAAACACGGTCACGGTATGGCCGGCTTGATTGAGTTGCGCGGCACAGGCGAGGCCGGAAGGACCAGAACCAATCACCGCGACTTTTTTACCGGTCCGGGTGCAAGGCGGATTAGGCTTAATAAGCCCCTCCCGGAAAGCATGTTCAATTATCCCCAGTTCGTTTTCCCTGACCATGACCGGATCGTCATTGATCCCCAGGACGCAAGCGTATTCGCACAGGGCCGGACAAACCCGGCCGGTGATCTCGGGAAGATTGTTGGTCGCGTTGAGCATGGTCGCCGCTTTTGCCCAGTGGCCGCGGGCCATCAGGTCGTTCCACTCCGGGATCAGGTTGCCCAAAGGACATCCCCAGTGGCAGAAAGGAGTACCGCAATCCATGCAACGGACCGCTTGGTCCTGGGTCTTATCGTCGCTCCGGAGGTTAAAGACAAGATCATAATCCTTGACCCGCTCGCAGACCGGCCGGTAAGCGGTCTTATCCCTTTCAACTTTCAGAAACCCTTTGGGATCTTTAGCCATCGGCGACCTCCGTCAAGTCGAGTTTTTCTTCCAGCTTTTTCTCTTCCAGGATCCGCTTGTATTCCAGCGGCATTACTTTCACGAATTTATCGATTTCGCTCTTCAACTTATCAAGCACCGCCGCTCCTTTTTCGCTTTTGGTGCACCTAACATGATTGGAGAGAAGATTTTTGATCATTAGGAAATCTTCCTGGTCGGTTTTTTGCAGTTCGATCATTTCAAAATTACATTTATCTTTGAAATCGCCGCTCTCATCATAGACATAAGCGATCCCGCCTGACATTCCGGCGCCAAAATTACGCCCGGTCCGGCCCAGGATCACAACCCGGCCGCCGGTCATATACTCGCACCCGTGGTCACCCACCCCTTCGACTACCCCATAAAGCCCGGAATTGCGGATGCAAAAACGCTCGCCAGCCAGGCCGCTGATATAAGCTTCGCCGGAGATCGCTCCGTAGAAAGTCGTGTTGCCGATCAAACTGTTTTGGTCCGCTTTATAATTCGCTTTCGAGTCCGGATAGATGATGATTTTACCGCCGGAGATCCCTTTTCCGACATAATCATTGGCCAAGCCCTCCAGCTCAAAGGTTACCCCCTTAGCCAGCCAGGCGCCAAAACTCTGTCCGGCAACCCCGTTAAACTTAACCTTGATCGTAGATTCCTTCAACCCTTCTTCTCCGTAACGCTTGCAGACTTCACCAGAGAGCATCGCTCCGGTCGTCCGGTTAACGTTGCTGATCGGCAGTTCGATCGCGACTTCTTGCCGTTTTTCCAGCGCTGGCTTAGCTTGTTTGATCAATTCCCGATCAAGGACCTCGTCAACTCCATGATCCTGGGCGATAACACAGCGGGTCTTAACATTTTTAGGCACTTCCGGCCGATACAAGATCTTGGAATAATCGATCTTTTGCGCCTTCCAGGGAACGATCGCTTGATTGAGCTCCAAAAGATCGGTCCGGCCGACCATTTCATCGATCGTTTTAACCCCAAGCTGGGCCATGATCTCCCGCAGCTCCCTGGCGATAAAATTAAAGTAAGTCACGACGTATTCCGGCTGGCCGCGGAAACGTTTTTCCAGCAGTTCGTCCTGGGTCGCGACCCCGAGAGAGCAATTGTTCAGGTGACAATGGCGAAGCATCACGCACCCCATAACGATCAGGGCGGAAGTACAAAAGCCATACTCTTCGGCCCCCAACAAAGCGGCAATCGCCACGTCCCGCCCGGTCCGCATCTGGCCGTCGGTCTGCAGCTTAACCCGGCTCCGCAGGTCGTTGAGGACTAGGGTTTGGTGGGTTTCAGAAAGGCCAAGTTCCCAGGGCAAGCCGGCATGTTTAATTGAGCTGATCGGCGAAGCCCCCGTGCCGCCGTCTCCGCCGGAGATCAGGATCATGTCGGCATGCCCCTTGGCAACACCGGCCGCGACTGTCCCCACCCCAACCTCGGAAACCAGCTTCACGCTGATCCGGGCGGCCGGATTAGTGTTCTTAAGATCAAAGATCAGCTGGGCCAGGTCTTCGATCGAATAAATATCATGATGAGGCGGCGGCGAGATCAAGGTCACGCCGGGCGTGGTATAACGGGTCTTGGCGATGATCGCGCTGACCTTATGGCCGGGAAGCTGCCCGCCTTCGCCTGGCTTGGCTCCCTGGGAGATCTTGATCTGGATCTCGTCGGCATTGACCAGATAATTAGTCGTCACCCCGAAACGGCCGGAAGCGACCTGTTTGATGGCACTTCGTTTGGAATCGCCGTTCGGCAACGGGGTAAAGCGGGTCGGGTCTTCTCCCCCTTCGCCGGTGTTGGAGCGGCCGCCAAGCCGGTTCATGGCGATCGCCAGCGATTCGTGGGCCCCCCGACTGATCGAGCCAAAGCTCATCGCGCCAGTCGCCAGTCGTTTAAAGATCTTTTCAACCGGTTCGACTTGCTCAATGGCAATTGGAACCGTTTTCTTGAACTTCATGAGGCTACGCAAAGTTGTTGGCTGTTTAGACTGATCGTTAATCAGGCCAGCGAATTCCTTAAAGCGGTCGTAATCTTCTTTCCGGACCGAATCCTGAAGGGCCGCGATACTGTCGGGATTCCAAAGATGGAACTCGCCATCTTTTTTCCATTGATAAAGGCCGCCGGAGATCAGGTACGGGAGGGAAACCCCGCGCTGGGGGTAACCCTGACGATGCCGCAAGCTGGTCTCTTGGGCGATCTCGTCAAAACCAACCCCGCCGATACGCGACGGCGTACCGGCAAAACATTTGTCGACCACTTCCGGGCCGACGCCCAGCGCTTCAAAGATCTGGGCCCCGCGGTAACTCTGCAGGGTCGAGATCCCCATCTTAGAAAGGATCTTGAGAATGCCGAGGTCGACCGCGTGCCGGTAATTCTTGACCGCTTTGGCGTGGTCAATGGTCAACTCTTTTTCCGCGATCAACAGGTCAAGGGCCTCGTAAGCCAGGTACGGATTAATACTGTCGGCCCCGTAACCGAAAAGGAGGGCAAAATGATGAACTTCCCGCGGTTCGGCGCTCTCGATTATGATCCCGAGCCTGGAACGCAGGGTCTGACGGACCAAGTGATGATGGACCGCGCCAGTCGCCAGAAGAGCCGGGATGGCGGCGCGTTCTTCATCAACGCCGCGGTCGCTTAAAATGATAAAAGAGTACCCTTCATCGATCGATTTGACCGCTTCAGCGCAAATAGCGTCAATTCTCCGGCGAAAATCTTTCGGGTCTCCAGACTTAAAGAGGGTTGAGATAGTCTTGGCCTTAAACCCCTTCTCTTTGATCGCCCGGATCTTCTCCAGATCATCATTAGCCAGGACTGGTTCTTTAATATAGAGCCGATGAGCATGTTCAGGGGTCTCGGCCAACAGGTTCTGCTGCGGCCCGACAAAACTATCGAGGCTCATGACCAGCTCTTCACGGATGAAGTCGATCGCCGGGTTGGTCACCTGAGCAAACAGCTGTTTAAAATAGGCGTAAAGCATTTGCGGATTGTTCGAGAGGACCGCGTGCGGCGCGTCATTCCCCATCGAGCCGATCGGCTCTTTCCCCGTTTCAGCCATCGGTTTGATAATTACCTTCAAATCTTCGCGGGAATAACCAAACGCCTTCAAACTGGCCAGGATATCGGCTATTGGAGCCCCCTTAATACCGGCTGGCAGCTTGGTTAGGTCAACCAAATTGTCGGCGACCCATTTGGCATATGGCTGTTGCGCGGCAATATTTTTTTTAACCTCTTCATCATGCAGGATCTTGCCCGCTTCGGTGTCAATGTAAAAGATCTTCCCCGGTTCAAGACGGCCGGAAACCTCGATCTTGGCGGGAGGTATGTCAAGCACGCCGACTTCCGACGCCATGGCAACGATCCCATCGGTAGTCAAAATATAGCGGGCCGGGCGCAACCCGTTCCGGTCAAGGGCGGCGGCTATCCTGGTCCCGTCGGTCACCGCCATCGCCGCCGGTCCGTCCCACGGCTCCATGAAAGCGGCATGATAGCGATAGAAGTCCTTAATTTCCGGCGCCATTTGGCGGTGCTGTTCCCAGGCGGCCGGGATCATCATCATCATGACGTGAGACAGCGAACGGCCGGAAAGAAGGAGCAATTCAAAGACGTTGTCGAAAGTCGCGGAATCGCTCCCGCCCTGGACGATCACCGGCAGGATCTTTTTTAAATCTTCGCCAAGCAAGGGGCTGGCCAGCAGGCTTTCTTTGGCCGCCATCCAATTGATGTTGCCGCGCAGGGTATTGATCTCGCCGTTATGAGCTAAAAAGCGGAACGGCTGGGCCAAATCCCAGGTCGGAAAAGTGTTGGTACTGTACCGTGAATGGACCAGGGCAATCGCGCTCTCGATCCGTTCGTCACGCAGATCAGAAAAGAATTGATCGACCTGCTCCGGCATTAATAAGCCTTTATAGACAAAGGTCCGGCTGGAAAGGCTGGGAATATAAAAGAAGGAGCGCTGCTTCAGGTCCGATTCCCTAATCGCGTTCTCGACCATTTTTCTGATCACAAACAGCTTTCGTTCAAACGCCAGCTGGTCGCCCTGGTTTTTTTTAATAAAGACCTGCTCAATGACCGGTTCGGTCTCTCTGGCAGAATGGCCAATGTCCTTGTTATCGACTGGGACTTCGCGCCAGCCAAGCAATTCCTGTCCCTCTTCAGCAATGATCGCGGCAAATTTATCTTTGCAAAAAGCCCGCTCTTTGGCCTCGGTCGGTAAAAAAACCAGTCCAGTGCCGTAATCACCAGCCGGGGGAAGCTTAAAAGAAGCAACAGCGGAAAAGAAAGCGTGAGGGAGCTGGATCAGGATCCCTGCCCCATCTCCGGTCTTCGGATCAGCGCCGGTCGCTCCGCGATGGGCCAGCCGCCGCAGGATCTCTAACCCCTGCAAAACAATTTTATTCGACTTTTTTCCTTTGATATCGCAGAGAAAGCCGACCCCGCAATTGTCATGTTCGTAGGCCGGATCGTATAAACCCTGTTTTTTCGGAAATGCGTTCAACTTCTTCTTCCTTCTTACTCACCAATAAAATATGGATTTTTTTATTATATCATACCTGAAAAGGCCCTGCCAACTGCACCAAAGCAGGCCAGACAACGTAAAATCTAAAGGGGAGTTCGATAGCGATCTAAACGTTTATCCCCAAACGCTTTATTTTTGCCCGAAGGGTGTTCCGATTTATCCCCAAAACACTTGCGGCCTTAAGTTGGTTGCCCCCGGTCAGGACTAATACGCGGCTGATCAGCGGACGCTCCAGCTTATCGAGCAGTACCCGGTACACTTTCCCATGATTATCCGTAAAAAACAAATCGCTTAGCTGTGTAATGTCATTTTCTGTCGTCATTTCTTGCCTGCTTTTTATACAGTTGTCGGCAAAAAAGAAGCGGAAAGGATCATTCCGCTTCTTCTCCTGCCCTATTAAATTACCTTCAGCGACTACAAATCCACAATTTACAAAATCGTAAGCAGTTCCTGATACTTAGCCATCGGCCAGAAGGCATCAGCCACCAGCGTTTCCGCTTCATCAACACTGGCGCGCAACGCCACCAAAGCATTGGCCCCGTTCTTGGCGTAGAGTTTGGCTTTCTTTTCCAGGTTCTCTTCCTTTTCACAAATGGCGATCGCTTTTTCAAGCCCGGAGATTGCCGCTTTGATGTCGCCATACAGGCCGGAAACAACCTTCAGGTCAGCCCCTATCGCGCCGGATTTGGAAGTCGCCTTGACCGCTTCACCCAGTAACTTGACCTGTTCCAGGACTGCCGGCAGGACCAGCGTCTTGG
>Ga0265297_10003049_pt1 | contig 31559 bp, 69 predicted proteins | sample Munlanlwell13791_FD_192502 | JGI IMG/M metagenome (GOLD analysis project Ga0265297, IMG submission 192502) | Leachate microbial communities from a municipal landfill in Southern Ontario, Canada - Leachate well 137-91 | ecosystem: Engineered > Solid waste > Landfill > Unclassified | place...
AGGACGAGAAGATTGAGGTAATGAATGAGTACCTTGTTAAACACCCCCCGATGACGTTTAAAGACAAGGCACGTTGGGCCGGGTGGGGGGCCGTCATTCTACTGATCTTAGAGACGGGGGCATATTTCGCGGTGGGGGGATTTGGCCAATAATTTTCCTTGACAAGCGTTCAATGGATGGTATAATATTACACATACTGTTTAGCTTAAACGCTTATCGATTAAGTAAACGGAGGGACCTATGACTGTTGGCCGGCGAAAGCCGGTCTTTCTTTTGTGGGAGAATGATACACATTTCGCTATACCCTGTTGATAACTATTTCGAGAGATGCGTAAGTACCTGATATCATGGAGCCGGAGGGGAGGGTTGAACTCCCGACCTGATGATTACGAAATAAGCGGTCTTTAGTCAACTATGCGGAATTATTAAGAACTACTTGGGGTTATACCGCATAAAAAGCCTGCTTTTGCCCCTAAAAACCATATCTTTGATACACCTTTTGATATAACTTCTCGGGGATTTTAATCTAATTTTAATCTCTTTTTTCTTGACCTATATCATATACGGGCGTATATTATACTTAAAGATAGGACATATTAAGGGAGGATGTGATGGAAAAGAAATTAGATTGTATTGAGTGCGGTAAGGAACTGACCGGAACGCACCTTCTTTTCTGCAATGAAAACTGCGAAAAAGAGTTTTTTGGAGAGGGTGGAAATGACTAAACAATGGAGCGATTTAATCAATCCGTTTGAAACTGGATTCAAGTATGGGATGGGTGGTTACGATGAAATGACAAACCGGGAGATAGAGGGAAAGTTCCCATATTATGATTACGTTGATATAATCGCCTTCAACGAAGGATACAAAGACGGCAGAAACGGGGACTTGTTTAGGCTTAATCAAGGACGAGAAAATGCGAAACGTAAAGTGTGAAAAATGCCACTCGGATAATATTGCTGATCGTCGGGTTAGGCATTGCGGCGACTACAATATTGTGTTTATGGTGTGTCTTGACTGCGGGCATGAATGGGAGATAGAGACACCGGCGTATTTATCATATTAAACGGACACTCCAATAATGAAAAACAAAAAGTCAGAGTTGATTTTCTTGGCAGAAAAACTCGGTTTCAAAGTAGAGGAAGGATCAGGAACTAATAAAATGACGCTCACTTGGCCCAACGGGGGGAAATCGGCTTTTTCGTTATTCCGGTCTTGGTTGAGATGAGATGCTGGACATTGCGCAATAGAGGAATGGCTGATTAATCTTGGAGTTGTGTTTTACGTGTCGAAAAATGAAAACTTCGGGTATATAGTTTCTAATGCTTGCGGCGTCATAATGGGGCGAGGGGATACAATAAACGAAGCATATTTAAGCGCGGCGTTGAATTACCTCGATTACTTTTCAGAGAATTAAGACTAAGCCCAGAAAGGCGCAGGGAGAAATACACGGACAAAATAAAACAAAAACGTCTTGAAAAAAATCTGACCCAAGAGCAACTTGGTATCCGAGCTGGCTTGCGCCCAAATCATATTTCAATGATCGAAACGGGGCGCAAGGTTCCTACCGTTAAAACACTCAAGAAACTTGCAAATGCGTTGGATTGCACAATAGATGAACTTATAGATTAATAGTCCAGCAAATCAACCGCCCCGTCTAAATGCTGCCCCGAGACGTTCAAATACTTCTGTGTCGTGCTGATATCCGAGTGGCCCAGGAGCTGTCTCACCGATTCTATATCTGCCCCCTTCATCATCAGGTGCGCCGCAAACGTCCTTCTCAGCGCGTGCCAGCCGCCTTTATAGGCGACCCCCGCCTTCCTTACCACTTCCTTCAAATCCCGATTGGTCGTACTCATATCATGTCGTGGTTTGCCCCATACGGACGGAAAGACCCACGGTGACACCCTATCGCGACAGTCTAGGACCGCCCGCGCCGCTGGGTTCAACTTGATTCTGCGGATCTCGTGATCTTTCGGCTCGAACCTGAATTCTTCATCACCATAAGACATATCGTATCCCTGGACAATGAGATACCCGTCCTTGACATCTTCCCATCTGAGAGCCGCGAGTTCCAACCTTCTCAATCCCGTATTGACCGCGAAGATTATCATGTCCCTAAGATACCTTTCGCCTACAACCTGGATGATCTTTTTCAATTCGTCTTTTTCATAGAACTGCGGGAGTCGGGTTTGCTTCTGCCGTATCAGCTTAGGCCGGGGCCCCGGTGGGATATACCCCATGTGTTCAAGGTAGGTCGCGAAAGAGCCAACGGTTGAAAGCCGGATATCAACCGACCGGGGGGAATCGCCGCATCTCAGCCGGTGGTTTTTGAAGTCGTCAAAGAGTCTCGCCGATAGTCTATCAACCTTGCGGGCTTCGACAAACTCCTTAAAGTACCGCATCGAATAGGAATGTGACCGTGCGGTATTCGGGGATCGGTGGACCCGGGACCATTCGAGGTATTTGTCTATCCAACTTGACAGCTCGGATTTGAAAACGATGTCCAGCCGGCCGGTCTTTTGAAGGTCTATTTTGTATCGGTAGAACTCATCCCGGGCGTGGTCTAAATCCATCGTACCTAAAGACCATCTTTTGATATACCGCTTGCCGTGAAGGTTCTGCGCTTCGAGATAATATCTCCCCGCCTTGTAGAGTATCAGCCTGATCCTGTATCCGTTGTGAGTAAATGACTCGATCATTTGACAGGCTTTATGATGTCGGATATGTCAAGGGATATTTCTCCGTCTCTCAGAAGGTCAAGGGCAACGTATCCGTTCCCATCACCCCGCCAGTATCGGCAGAGGAATTTATGCCCGGCGAATATTACCTCCATCGGTTTGGCTCCGTTCTCGTAAGCCGGGGAAAGGAACAGACCCTTCCTGCGGACTATCTCAAACAGTTCTCGCGTCGCTTCTTCCGACAGGTAAAAGCTCTGCACTTCGAATCCGTCTATCTCCAATCTTTACCCTCTCCCTTATTCCGTTGATAGGCTTTTCGACGTAGCGATGAAGGATATACGAAAAGACGATTATGTAGAAAAGATAGATCAGAAAATAGGGGTAACTTCTTAATGCGGCGTGTCCAAAGAAAAGTTTTGAGATGAGGATACCGACGGCAAAGTGTGAGAGATACATCGGATACGAAAGGTCGCCGAGAAATGAATCCCATCTTTTCGATCTCTTATCCCGTAACGTCATAATCAAGAGGGCCGCCGCGAGGATCGAAAGGTAATATGGGGCCCCGCCGTGCGGTGGTTTCGCGGTAAGTATGATAGCCCCGTAGGCCAGCGCTGGACCGGTCCACAACCAGCGCCCTACTTTTTGCCCGTAGTGGTAAATCATCGCCCCCGTACTGAAATGCAGGGAGGCGGCAGTAATGGTAGCGTGGCGATCCTCAAAACTCATCCCGATATAAAGGGCGGTCCCGGTCCATACGAGGCTTGCGATAAACCATCCCGCAGTCACGACTCGATTTCGTGAAAGCAGGGTCATCACTACATAGTAAAAGAGCTCGACAAACAGGGTCCATCCTTGAGGCACCAGGATTATATGATTGGTTTTCCATAGTCCCATGATGGTTAGGTTGGTCAGCCAATCCCCTACCGTTTGCGGCATGATGATAGATTTGTAAAACTTCCACGCGATGTTAGGTTCAAAATATACGAAGAATAGGGTGAAAAGCGCGACGACCAAATAGGACGGGTATATTCTCAGCGCACGGTTGACGAGGAAGTGTGCGGTCCCCTGGATTCCCTGATACTTCTCGTTGAGTACGAGAGTCATAAGATATCCGCTCAGGACATAAAACGCCGCGACAGCATAGTTCCCCACCGGGCCGGGAAACGGCAACTTGAAATGCTGCATTACCACCAGCAAAGCCAATATGAATCTATACGTCCCGAACATAGTTTATTATATCACATACGAAATACATTATTGCCCATTTGCTAATCCAATCGATAAATAAAAAGGGATGGTCAAATCTTGCTATTATCTTTTTTTCGTTTACCAGGTAGCCCCTCATCCCACGGGGCGTTATGACGAGAAATCTAAAGTTGGTTATTTTGCACCCGGTCGATGAGGGACCGGTGTTTTTGAATCCTGGTCCTGGTTGATACGCTCCTTTTTTGCCTTGTCGATTTTCTTCTTCGCGAGACGTAGGATGTCGCGTATGTCCTCTTTGTCGGCTTCACTCAGATCGGCGAAGTCCTTGAATCCGTCGAATAGGTCTTGGTCGTCGGGGGAGAGGGTATTGAGTGGGTCAAGTTCATGTGGTTCGTTGTAAAGACGATTGGCGTTGGCGTCCAATGCCTTCGCTATTTTGTCTATTATATCAGGCTGTTGGCGCGTTTCGTAGCGTTCATATTGAGAGATAAGGCCCTGTGTTACCCCGATTTCGTTTGCTAAACGCTCCTGAGTCCATCCTTTAGCCTCGCGCAAACGCCGTATATTCTCCCCGATTCCCATATTAAGCATACTAATATTTCTTTCATTTGGGGTCAAATAGTGTCGCTTTTTTCTTGACAGCATATATTAGCCTTGCTATTATATTAGCGTGGTTAATAGGAAATAAGAGGGTAGCTAATGAAACTTGCTGAATATCTTAAACAAAATGACCTCACTCAAAAAGACTTTGCCGAGAAGATCGGCGTAACGCAGTCGGCTATTTCGCAAATAATCAAGGGCCTGAGCAAACCTTCTGCCGTCACAGCCTGGTCAATCCAAGAACATACCAGGGGAGAGGTGAGGGCTCGTGAACTTCGACCAGACCTCGCGCAAATCTTCGGTGAAAGGGGGGAATGATGAGCAAGAAATCTACCATAACGCCAACCTGTTCGTGTCCGTGTGGGGGGTGCATTACGATCTTTTTGTTGATCTGTATCCTCGCATATTTGGGAGTTTCTGCATCTGATCTGTGGGGATATTTTACCGCATTCTTTCAATAGGAGCATACCATGACCATCCTCATCACCGACCGATACTACGGGGACTCTTACGAAGCCCATTCCGTTGACGACTGCCGGGATGAAACCGACGCGAATATGTACCGGCTCGTCGAGGCATACCGGCAGACTGAGGTTGCCGGGTTTACCGTATATGAAAGAGTGGAGGGATAGGATGATACCGCTGGATAAATTTGGTGCGCTCGCAGATGAGATGAAAAAGAAAGAGGGCGTGAGTTTCCTTATCATCATGGGCGACAAGAACAAGGGACAGGTGATGTGCTGGTTGGGTGGTTCTGCCGATACCCTGCAAGTTGCACTATTCGGAGCGTTGGCCGCGAACACCGCGCTGCGCGACGGATTAAGGCAAACCATCTCGATGATGGATAAGATCGACGGTTTCAATGCTACGGCTCTGGTCATTAATGAAACCGTACAATAATCGAGGCTATCGCTCATATCCAACACCGTGCTTTGGAGAACTGACATGATCCAGGATAAGCCTAAGCTGCTTCATATACATCGAGTACTCGGCCGCATCGGTAACACGTACCCATTGGCCGGCTACTTTCTTTTTCACCGTCATATCTCTAAGCGACACGCCCCAGAGGTTCCCGGAAGGGTACGACCTGTAAATGATTCCGTTCATGGTGACATCATACCTTCTGTTCATAAACAAGGGAATTAAAATATTCAGGAGTGTTTTTAATGCCAGATAAAACGACTCTCGAAATCATCCGGGGAATTGTCCACAGCGGTGATCCATGCGTCAAGGTAATAGCCGACCGCCTGAACGTGTCAGACAACACGGTCTATAAATGGGCGATTGGTAAGGAATCCCCCGACGACACCGGCAGCGATATGCCCGTTAAGTGGGTGGTTCCCCTTACGTCCGCGACGAAGAATTATTCCCTCATTGAACATCTCTGCCGGGCGGTTGGTGGATATTTCGTCAAGGCCCCCCGGGTAACTTCATCCGATAATGATTTGCGTACGGTCTTAAAAGCAATGAAAGCCTCTGGGTCGTGGATCAAAGAAGCATCGGATGCCATGCTGGACGGGACCATGACCGAAGAAGAACTCTATAAGCTCGCGATCAAGGGGGATGAGATTGTAGTCTGCAACGAACAGATCAAGCTCATCATCGCCCAGCGCAAAGGAGTGGCGGCATGAAGTTATCACGACGAAAATTGATTGAGATTAAAGAAACATTCGCACGTCTCATGGATATAGAAACGGGCAACGCGGCGGCCGCTTACTTCGTCGCTGAAAACTACCGATTAATCAGTGATGCGATTGGACCACATTACTGGGGTAGATTTTCAAGTTATGAAGTGCCAAAAGAATACCAAAAATTTCAAGAGGCCGAAAAGGAAGTTTACCGTAAATTCAAATGCAACCATGAATGGCGATATCTCAATACCGAGATTATGAACCACTGTACTGAGTACGGTACGATTCCGGTACTTAAATCAGACGGAAAGAAACTAGACAAGGCTCTCGATAAGGTTAAGGCGAAATATAAAGACGTTTTGGATATTGCGGAAAAGAACCGTCGGCAAGTAGCTGAAAAAGAACACGCATATTACAACGAAGAATTTGAAATCGAGTTTGTCCAAATCAAACTCCGTGACCTCCCCGGAATGTTACCGAAAGATATGTCAAATATTCTCTTTCTGATAAAGGGTAAAACGGCATGAAACCACATCTGAACATACAGGCATGGAACCGTCGTAAGTTCCATGCCAAGGATTATTTCGAGGACGGTAAGAAGGGTATAAGCCTATCTACATTCTATAGGATATTGAGGGGCGAATCAGCGACGATATGGGCGATACACAAGGCCCTGGACCTGCTTCAAATACCCGACAGTAATAGAGATCAATACATAGATTGGAGGTAATCATGGAGAGACTACCATTAGAATTCATAGAAAAGAAAATGGATGCGATCAGACGCGAGTACGACGCTGACCCCGCTAAGTACTTGCCGGTCCCGTCGGCCCTGTTGAAATTCCTGGCACTGGCCGACACTATCAAGGCGGGTTGTTATGATACGTTTCCCAAACCCCTCACCCTTGCCGACGTTGACCAAATGGCCCTTGAAACCCTGACGTTGACCGGGGAGATCACGATCAAGGAAGATACGCCCCCCGATAAGTCGGTAGGCTGGCCGGGGTCGGATGAGATCACCGGGGAGATAACGGGGAGGTTTGAGGTCCCGGCGAGTGTGGTTAGTCTTTATGGCAATGTGGAATATTCCCCGAAGATATCGGAAGATCCAAAGAAAGGTGTTTATCCATTTCCCATTATCACCATCGGCGATTATACCGATTGGATAGAATCATACGTCAGGGAGACCTTAGACCTTTGGGGCAAGATCGTGGACTACTGCGATTTGCCCGACTCATACAAACCCGACATCGAGATCACCGGAGTCACCAAGAAGGGCGACCGGGCCGTGGTGGACTTTAAGATCGTAATCAAGGAATCATAAAAGGAGTGAGTCATGGAAGAAATTAAGGATGTTGCCGTAGTGAACGGCGAGATGATCGAGGCCGATATCAGCCAGCATCTTACCCCGCTGGCGAATGAGAGACGGATTGATATGCTGTTCCGTCTTTCCGAAAAGCTCAAGGTCCCCGATCTTAACGAGATCGCGGCCGAACCGGAACGATTCGAGAAATTCAATAAGACGATCTTCCGGCTGATGATCCTCAAAACCGATCCCCGGGACTGGAACGACCGGAACGGATACCCCGAGCTTCAATCGACAGGGGCCTACAAAATCAGGTCCGCGTTCAGGATGACGATCGCTCCGTATTACGAGCCTATCGTTACCTCATACATCGGCCTTGATGGGGATACGTATCGCAAGGCCGAGGTCGCGGGGGTGTTCTTTCATCCCCAGCTTGGAATCCACGAGGAAATCGGAAGCCGGACCACGGAGGGCGATGATTTTGTACGGACATGGCCCGATACCGAACTTAAGAAGTGCGCGGTCGCAAACTTCGTTACTCGCGGCCTTCCCCGTCTCGTCGGTATCCAGAACCTGACCTGGGAAATACTCGGGGCAATCGACCCTAAATACAACCCGAACGGAGCCTCGAAGATCGAACATAGAACCGGCAAAAAAGGCGGCGCCGTTGCGGTCGAATGGACCGAAGGCGAGAAGAAGATGGCCCGGGACGTATGGGGAATCTGCATGGAACTGGCCGGCGGTGATCCCGCGAAGGCTGCCGAGGAACTTGAAAAACTCGGGACGTTCGTTAAGGACGGCAAGACCATAAAGGGAACCCGCGAGATCAACAAGGTCAAGGGTACGTCTCTGACCTACCGTTTAAAAGACGCCCAGAAGGTCTACAAAGAGACGTTCGGGCGCGCGTTCACCTACAAGGAGGAAGGAAATGGAAAACCAAGCGGCGAATCAGATACCTACTCTGACGCCTTCGGAGATAAACCTGCCAACGGAAACGATCGACAGCCCGGAGAAGATGGACTCTTTGACAAGCCCGGCAAGTAAGATCGCCCAGGCAGTCGATGAGTATGTCCTGACCAAACGGGAGAACCGGCCGACTCACGCGAACAGCGCATCGCAACTGGCGCATCCCTGCACCCGGTATCTGGTACTCAAGCGTGACAAGTGGGGCGAGGAAACCTTGCCCCCCCTTTCCCTTCAATATGTTTTCGAAGAAGGGAATACGCACGAGGACGCGGTAGAGGACCTGTTCAAAAAGGCGGGGTTCAAGATAGAGAAATCAGAGATGTATCTTGAATGGCGGGTCTATAACATCACCGGCCATATCGACGGCACGGTCCAAGTAGACGGGCGGGAATACCCGATAGAGATCAAGTCGGTCAGCACACACTATTTCGACGCCATCAAGACCTTCGACGATATCAAGAATCACCGATATTGGTTCGTGAAGAAATGGGCCGGGCAGCTCACGCTTTACCTGACGATGATGAACAAGGACGCGGGGATCATGGTCCTCAAGAACAAGAACAACGGGCAGATCAAGGTTCTCGACGTCGCCCTGGACTATGACCTCGCGGAATCCCTCGTCAAGAAAGCAGAGGGAATAAACGCCCATGTCGCCGCCGGGACCCTCCCGGACCCTATCGAATGGGACGACAACCTTTGCGGCCGCTGCGGGTTTCATCCTCACCTTTGTATGCCCGATATCGTGCGCGAGGGCGCGGAGATCATGGACGACCCGGACCTTGAGGCCGAACTTGAACGCCGCGAAGAACTCAAGCCGCTCGTATCCGAATACAACCAGATCGAGGACATTCTGAAAAAGAAACTCTTTAAGCGCACCGGATTCTGTGGGTCCTTTGAGATCGGCGGGAAGATGGTCCCGGTCAAGGGATACTCAAAGGTCGTCCCCGACAGCGAGTATTGGAAACGGAATATCAAGAGACTTGGAGGATAACATGGTTGAACTAAGCACAGCAGCGGTCGAGATATCGACCAAAACCCTGACCGTTCCCGAGCGCGCGCGTCAGGTCCAGATCACCGACGATGCGACCTATAAGCAGGCCGGAGAAGTCCTTTTGCAGATCAAGGATCTCCGTCGCCAGGTTGATGAAGCGTTCGATCCCATCATTTCTAAGGCCCACGAGGCCCACAGGGAGGCCCTGGGGCAGAAGAAACGGGCCGAGGCCCCCCTGGTAGAGGCTGAGGGCATCATGAAGCCCCGTATCGCGGCCTATATCAACGAGATCAACCGGAAGCGCGCCGAAGAAGAAGCGCGGCTCCGAGAAGAAGCCCGCAAGGCAGAAGAAGAAAAGCGCCTTCAGGAAGCGATCAATGCCGAAGCCGCCGGCCAGACCGAGAAGGCCGAAGAAATCCTTGCGGCGCCGGTATCCATCGCCCGGGTGCGGCCTATCACCGAAGCGCCGAAGGTAGCCGGCGTGTCCATTCAGAAGCGCTGGTCCTACCGGATCGTCGATGAAACGAAAATACCTCGGGAATACCTCAGCCCCGATCCGGCGAAGATCAACGCGGTCGTGCGGGAATTCAAGGGCGAGACCGTCATCCCCGGCGTCGAAGTGTTTTCCGAGGATACCGTAGCGGCAGGAAGGAGATAAATAACACATGAGCGGCGAAAATGGCACTTAACAACTTTAACTACCACGATTGTGGTTTGATCGTAGAAAGAAGGAAAGGAATGATAGCCCTTGAGCAAGGCAAGCCAGGCCGAACAACGGCCCGCCGCTCTCCAATTTTAGGGGCATGGGGGAACTGGGCAAAGATATAGGGGCATCGTTACGTATGGTGGGTAAAGCCAAAGTCGGGCGAATGGCGTTTGCTACAGCCCCCGCCCCGTCAATGGAGGTGAAGTGAATGGATAGAAAAATGAGTATTTGGTTTTGGTTCGCTATCTGGCTTATCAGTACGCATGGGAGTGCGGCTCTAATCTATAACCTGGACATAACGTATGCCCTAATCACGTTTTACGCCTACGCTATCATCTGGTATGCCATCTTTGGGTGGTATTGGTCAGAAGTCTAACCCCCACGGGCGGTACGCCGCCCCGGAATCATAATGAGGTTTATTATGGATCGTCGTATTTGTTCTGGTTTGGAAATGAGGGCCATAGCAAGAATAGCCGATACGGATTGCGGCATGAAATATGACCTCGACTATATCGGTTTTCTTGCTAAGGGGAAGTATCACGATCTCATAGCTACAGACGGGGCGATGCTTTTCATTAGGGAGCAAGCAGTAGCTTCATGCGAGGGGATGCCAGCCCGTATATTCTTCCATGCGCCACCGCTGCTTCACGTAAGAAAGAAAAGCGAGATTTTCTTCTGTTGGAACGAGATTACTCACGAGATAACACTTGAGGCAAGAACGCGCAGGGAAGTACATTTATTTCATCCGTCGGAAGATGAAATCAGATACCCCACAAACCCGTGGAAGGTAATACCAAAACAAAGACAAGATAATGTGATCAGTTTTAACACGGCTCTGATGAATATGCTGGCAAACGCGGTTGCTGGTGGTGACGGATGTTGTCTCACATTGACGGGCGATAAACCAGAATCACCCTACATCGTCGAGTGGCCGACAGATCCATTCTACAAACAGTACGGCGTTATTATGCCGATAAAGGTGCGCTAATGTTAAAGCCAGGTTCCCAAAATTGGCTGGTCATAAAGGCATTAGAAACACATAAAACAGGATTGACGGCGAAACAACTTGAACGGGCAGCGGGATCAACGGCCGTGGCAACCCTGGTGAGTGAGTGCCGTCGAAAGCACGGGTATAACATCCTCAATCTTAAAGATGCCGTCACGGTGGGTAAGAGAAAACATCCCGTATATATTCTGTATGAGGGATAAGGCATTTCAATTACAGGGGGTGAAGTGATGACATATCCTAAAACCAAACGTGAAGCGGTAGAGAGATTGATAAATAAGGTAGAGGACGCACTGGATACCGGGGATGTGGCTCGTGCCGTTGGCGGCCCCCCAGATGATTGTCCCCTATGCCAATATTCGATTAGGGATTCTGTAGTACGCACTTACGACTGTACAGCCTGCAACGACGATTTCGGGGTTGACCTCGGATTCGACCCAGCGCGACATTCACTACGTTGTCTGTCAACTCAGTTCGGTGGAATTCGCATGGAGGATTACGACGACATAACAAACAAACAACGCCGCGCCTTCCTAACTGCTCTTCTCCCCGTTCTCAAACAAATGCTTGCAGATATGGAGGCAAAGAAATGATCCTCGCCACCATCCTCACCATAGCCGTGCTGGTATGGATACTCTACAACGCCCGGGATGTAGAGCCGAAAGAGCCGGTAAGGTATATGACCATTGAACAAGGATTGAAGGAGATACGGGGTGAATGACTTTATCCTATCTGAACAATGCAGTAGGTGTGTCGGCGGTAAAAACCTTGATCGCTACTGCCCTATCTTCGAGCATCGGCATCGCCTTGAAAAGAACATGAGGACATCCCGTAGTTTCTTTGAGGGCCATTGTTGTGAGATGCGGGAACGATTAATAGAAGAAGGGATATTACACGGGCCTAAATACGATGAATTGGTAGGTGATCTACGGTTGAAAAAAGAAGAAGTCCGCAATTGGTGGCTAACCAAATAGGGTGTCTGGCTGGGCCAGTCTTGGATACGACACCGAACCCGACGGGGTTGTCAAAGAAGGGATGCGAGATCGGGACTCAGGAACCCTCCCCAGCCGCACCCTAACAAAAGAAAGGGGATGGAAGATGGAAGAAGAATGTGGATACTGCGATGAAATTATTTCCAATCCTTACGGTAAGGGAAGATGCCGTATCATGCAGGGGAAGATGCGCCCCATATTCTTCTGCAACGAAGAACATAAACGGAATTATATCGAGATGGAATGGGAACAAGAAAACGGATACAAACTTTTAAATACGTGTGGTTATTGTGAAGAATGTGAAATTGATTATACGGATAAATATAGCCACAAGTATACCTGCAAAAAGATGAAGCGAGATGGAATATCCAATACTACGTCAGAACGGGGTCACTGCCGTTCCTATAAATAGTCTAACAAAAGGAGTAGTAGAGATGAGCCTGAAAAACTTTTTCAGTAATTGGATTGCAAAGCCAGTATATCTTTCACCGGGTGATAGAGAGACTTTGCGTAAGGCGAGTGTGATTTTGGGGAATATTGTAGAACGACCCACCGTATCCGCATATTTCTCTAATGGACTGTGGGACGCTAAGTCGTGGATAGACGGGTTACTGGAAGAATCAAAATAAAAAAACCACGCCTTCTCCTTACTACGCAGCTTAACCCCCTATGGAGGTAGTGATATGAAAATAGAAGGCGATCAGGCTATCAAGGCGATTACTGTTGCCGTGCAAACAGAAAAGAGAGAGCTTCGCACCCGAATAACCGAGCTTGAATCCCAAATCTCCACCCTCACCACCGAACGGGATGAAGCACGAAAAGATGAGGACGAAACCTACACCCGTGGTTTCCAAGACGGCTCTAAAGAATTTGACCGGTTAATACAAGAACTCACTACCTCTCTCGCATCAGAGCGGGAGGCAAGGGAGAAGGCAGAGGACTCTATGGGTAAGATAGACGTAATCTTGGGTGCTGTCGAAAGTCCAGAGATGGGCGATGGGTGGACTTGGGACGAGGCATTAGAGCGCATCCGAGAAGTGGTAGACGAATATCGGGAGGACTAAATGAACTTACGAGAAATAGCTGAGTTTGCGGGAATAGAGACAAGGTATCGTGTTCTAGTCGCATACCGAGACAAAGACAGGTTAGAAGATGGCGGTCGTGACATGACCGATGTCGAAATTGAATCTGATCTTCTCTCTCCCCCTGGTACGATAGCGATAATGAAGGCGTTGATAAAACAGTTTGGCGATTTGACTTGCCAGTATGAACGAGGGGAACCAGATGTTGGGATAAATCCACATTATGTAATTCTCTACGAAGACCTAGTTACAGATGTTGGGGGGTTTAACAGAAGGGTAGCACATCGGTTAGGCTTCGCCGATGACCTCCCACACGCTATTCTAGAGGCCGTAAAACAGATGGAGGTAACTCATGCCGAGATTAAGTGAAGACTTATTGGGTCGTATCGAGCATGGATACGGGCCGCTATCATCAGCAAAAGTTATAGGGCCGGAGGGTGATTGTTATTTCGATTACGAGCCGACACACCTTGACGTGATGCTCCTCTTAACCGCCCTCCGTACCTCCTACGCAGAGAATGACGAATGGAGCACCAACGCTAACGAAGTGCTCGATTTATTACAGCAAAAATCCTTCGAATTTTCCAAGTTGGATAAGGCTTATGAATCTCTTTGTATCGAACGTGAAGCACTCAAGGGAAAGCTGGATAGGATACGGGAATATATGGAGAACCGAGAAATATCCGAGTTGGACACGGTTTGTTACGTTCAATCCATTCTTGACGAGGATAAGCCATGATCGAAGATATTAAAAAGAGGAAAGCCCTTATCTTGGAATTCCGAAAAGAATACTACGACGACCCTACAGACCGTGTTGGGTATGCACTTGTCGATGAGCATATCCCCGCGCTATGCGCCGACATAGACACGCTGTTGGCGATAGTAGAGTGGGCCTTTGCAAAGTGGCCCCATATCTTTACCCAAGATACAATCCGCAAGATCATTGAGGAGGCAAAGAAGTGAGCAAATATTCAAGCACGTCCCGTCGTGCCGAGTGGTATCCCGTCATTATCGCCGTGGTCATGTTCACGTTGGCTATCGGGTGTATGTTTGCGGCATGGGTCGCAATGGGTACGTTATAGGAGGGTGTCGATGAGTGATTGGATCATTGTGGTAATCATTATTGCCGTCCTTGGTGGAAGTATATACGGTCTTTGGCGGCTTACTCTGGAATGTGCCAGGGCAGACCTCGCCACATGGAGATCATACGGTGTTTGCGACTGCGGCTACAAAGAAAGGGAGTTTATCTCTGGCCCATGTCCCCGATGCGGAGAAGGCCGTTACCCCTGGGATTTTACCACAAAAACCATGCGGTTTGTAAATGGCAAGTGGGAAACCAAACCCTAACCCCCATCACCAAGGAGTGTGAAGTGAAAAGATCGATCAACTATATATACGCCAGCGGCGCGATCGGTTGCATGATCGGAATGTTTTGTGAACTCATAGGTGACGGCAAAGTAGACGATATTCTATTTGTAGCGGGCGTCTATTTCCTCGCGCAAATAGCAAAGGGAGCGAAATGAAAGTCGTAATCCTTTCTCCACACAACGGAGAATATAACAACTGGAACATCATCGACGAGAGTGAAATTCCAGAGTATATCAGTGACGCTCCGTTTGGTAGTGGCGACTACTACATTATCGTCTGGCCTCAAAAGATAGAAAGGTCAGTCGTCAAAAAGCCCGAGGTCGTCACCGAACCATACGAGCTCAAAGACACGGATTAGTTTCCTTTTCTTAACGAGGGCAACTTATGGCAACTGATAGAGAGATGGCCTTTACCATCGGTATATCACCGGAATCATTCAGTAAAAGGAAGTCCGAGCAAACTTCGTGGACTGACGACGAAAAGATAAAGTTAACCGAAGTTTACGGCAAGGCCGCAATCCCGAAAAGCGCGTGGGCTCCCGAGATCACCATTGACTCACAGGCCGACAGGTTACGCCAGAAGGATGAAGAGCTGCGCCAGAAAGACGAGGAAATAATCGCCGTCAAAAATGAACTCGGCCAATACGTCCGGGGACATAAGCAGTCATGGCTCGGGGCGTTGGTAATATTTGCCTGCCTATTCACCTTCTTGGCCTACACCTACTCGACGCAGATCATCGACGCCGTGGTAGACAAACAGCATGGGGTGGAGATATTGGAGGCGAAAGTCGAGTACCTGGAAATGTATGTCGGTGACCTTGAAATATTACTTGACCGATGGGCGGCCTATGATGACAAGCGCGAAGCCGAGAAGAAGGCAGCTGAAGAACGGTATCAACAACTTATCGATGGAATACGGGAGGCGGTTGGGGAATGACGGAACGGGAAATACAGCGGGCGATAATGTTGTGGCGGCAAGGTCGCGGACTCATGGCTCCGAATATCAATCTGGCATTTGGGGAGGCTGATTTCCTGCTCGTTACCTGGGCTGGCTTGGCCTACGAATATGAGATAAAGATATCTCGGCAGGATTTTAAGAACGACCTGCGGAAAGACCGCCACGCTGCCTACGCCATGATGTATCAAGATAAAGAGCCGATCAGCTCCCTTGTCCCTAACTACTTTACCTATGTCATTGCCGCAGGCGTGAACGTGACGGCAGATGATATCCCGGCTCACGCTGGCGCGTATTTTGTTGGGCCAGAAAACTATAACTTTGATGGCCCCTATAATCCCTTTACGGTAATCAAACCGCAGACCCGGATGCACCCGGAAAAACTCGACTGGACGCTATTCATGGCAAAAAGCCTATCATACCGATATTGCACTCAATATATGCGCGAGCGTAGTACCTATTGTCATCATTGCGGGAAAACATTATGAAACCCCTTATCCTCATCCTCGCTTTCCTCTGTATCGCCGCGTCCCCTCGTGACGTTACAGACACCCTGATACGCATGGACCGGCTCCTGGGCGACACCGAAGCCCTTGGCGCCGTGCCGACTCTAAAGCAAGACGGCAGGGTGACATCGGGATTCGGCAGACCACGCCCCGGGCATAAACACGCCGGTCTTGACATTGTAAACGCCCCCGGTACGCCGATACGAGCCGTTGGGGGGGGGACGGTCACTCATTCAGGTTGGGAACCGGGGGGGTATGGAATCAACATCGTCGTACACTACGGCAACCTCGACGTGCTTTACGGACACCTACGGCTGGCATACGTCCGTGTCGGGGATAAGGTCAAGCGTGGTCAGGTAATAGGCGAGATGGGGGCAACGGGTAGATGTTCGCCGGTGGGGGCGACGCACCTTCATCTGGAATATCGGATTAACGGGGTTCCGTGTGACCCTATGAGGTTTATCATTGGAAACGAATAGCGTACATTTTTCATCAGAACGTCACGACTGGAAAACCCCGCGTGGATTCTATCAAAGGCTTGATCATGAATTTCACTTTGACTTTGACCCATGCCCTACCAATCCGACGTTTGACGGTCTCGCGGTAGGGTGGGGACGTTGTAACTTCGTGAATCCACCTTATGGACGTATCTTGCCGAGATTTATTGAAAAGGGTTATCAGGAATGGCTCAAAGGAAAGACGGTGGTATTCCTAATCCCGTCGCGCACAGATACGCGTTGGTGGCATGACTACTGCATGAAGGCAACGGAGATCCGCTTTATCAAGGGGCGACTCTATTTCGACGATGGTAACGGACGCGCCCCGTTTCCAAGTTGTCTCGTGATATTCAAGGCATGAGGTTTATTCAATAAGGGGGGGAGAGATGGAATCCAGCGAAGAATACATAGCGAGAATGAGGGCCGCGTTGCAGACGGTTATAGATAACGAAATCGCCGCCGCCGTCTCTGCCCGTCAGATTGAGATAGCAGAGAAATTGTACAAAACGGGGATAGAATTTCATACCGAATCCGACGAGTTAGCGGCAGATTCTTTTCCCGACGAAAGCCTCATAGCACATTTTGTCGGAAAGATTCTTATTACAGAAGCCGACCACCTTGCCTTTACCACCCCCGGCATCGGTTCCTATATCGGTGAACGGTGGGGTAAGGCGATAAGGAGGTGAGAGTAGTAGATGATTGAGATTAGAGACATATTCGCATTATGCGCCATTGTGTTTATAGCCGGTCTACTTATCTTCTCGGTTTATAAAATGGTGCGATAAGGAGGGGATGATGTTTGCAAGCAGTCCACGAGTTGACCCGGCCCATTGTCATTGGGCAACAGAGGAAGATATTGAGAAGGCCGTATCCCGTGCCGTCCGCGATGAGCAAATGAGGATAGCGGAGGAACTGTACAAAACCATCGTCGCCTATCGCCACAAAGTATTTTTTTATAATGAACGTGGTTACGAAGGTAAGCGTACTTCCCAAATATATTTAGAAACTGTTATCAACATGGAGAGACATATCGACAACCTTGCCCTTCTCTCCTTATACGGGGGGCCGATATGAAGTACCACGATAGGACGGAATACGTTGACGATGATGAAATGAGCGAAATTGTCGATAAAGATATCATCACAGAGCTAAATCGTGGTGAATCGCTGGCGATGAAATGGGCCGAATTACGAGAACGGTTATATGGGGACGTGGATATAGCCAAGGAAAATTAGGATGGTTGGTATGGCATCGAGAGAAATTTGCAAGATATGTTTCCATCCTAACCCTATTGGATTTCACGTGCCAAATGAAATATGGAAAGCTGCGATACCAGATTATTATCAGAAAAATATCGTGTGCATCATGTGTTTTGCGCGTCTCGCGGATGAACGGTTGATTCAGTGGGACAATGATATCGAACTATACCCAGTGTCGTTTGTGACGCACTTAGGGCCTATACATGGGATAGACATGGACGCGGATATAGAGGAAACGGATTAATGCTTGACATGTTCGGTACTTCTGGTATGATGAAGATGCTAACTACTTTTCGTGGAAAATCAAAATCGAATCAGAGTGGCAACGGTTGCCCAGGCACGGTAACGGCTGGGAACTCTTTCCTCGGAAAGTAGTTAGCACAACCGTTGCCTTTTTTTATTTGGAGCATAGATGATTATCGAAGGCGGTTATATATTAGGTCCCAGGCGTGTTTACGACGATCCACTATATAAAGAAATGCAGGACCTTATTCACAGGCGCAAGGCCGTTGTTGGGTTATACCGATTCCACGCTATGCAGGACCTATTCAGACGGGCGCAATTTGCAGATTCGGGGCTGAAGATAGAAAACAAGTATATCGTGATCAAGCGGGGTCAGCTTTTTATCTCAGTAGAGAAACTCGCGCACGAATGGGGATGGTCTCGAACAAAGGTTTATAAGTTTTTTGAATATTTAGAAAACGAAAGAGCCACGATCAGTACACAAAAAAAGCACTGCGGAATTATTGTAACTATATGTAAATACGACGAATACCAAAGCACGAAGAACTATAAAATGCAGAAAAAAAGCAATGGAAAAGCAGAGATAGAACACTGGAAAGACACTGATAGAGCACATAATAATGAACTAAATAAAGGAAATGAAGGTAATGAAGGAAAAGATATAACGCCGGGACCGCACGGCGACGGGGGAGATATGGGAAAGATGCGCTATACAAAAGATGGGGCTCCTATAACCAACGAGCTCGCGGATGAGATGATCGACCTCTATGAATCGCTTTCGAAGATGCCGGAGAGCAAACCGAAGGCGCGCGGCTTCGTTATGGGGATGCTTGTTCAGACAACAGCTGGAGATTTGAAATCGGCAATCGAAACATATTGGTTCATTGTCCATAGCCCAAGGCATGACGATTTCAAGGGCCGCACGATTTCAGGTTTTGCGAATGACCTATGGAAATCGTTTCTACCGGCCGTCAATCCGTTAAAGGAACACCTAAAATTGGAGTTTAAGAAAGATGGAAAACACCGCGCAAAAAACGGAAATGAAAAACCCGACTGGCGAATCCAATAAGTGTCCCACCTGTGGGACCCCGTATGAGGAAATAATCGTTTCCGGCGTCACTATCCAAATGGACGTGTGCGGTTGCCGGGCGGCAGAGCTTAATCGCGAGGAACAGGAGAAGGCCGAGCGCTCGCGGCGCCGGGAGATCGAGGCACGACAGACGGAACTCAATACCATCACTAATACGGAATTTCTCCGGGGCGACGACGGCCTGGTCACGATCGACACCCTTAGAAGGAAGGAATCGAACCAGAAGCAAATCGAGTTTATTGAAACGTATATTGCGAGGATAACCGAGTTGGTAAACGGCGGCCGGTCAATGGGACTTATTGGCGATCCCGGAACCGGCAAAACGGCCCTCATGATCTCAATTCATAAAGAGATTGTCAATGCCGGTTACGCCTCGGCCCTCGTGAACGTCTCGATGCTATTCCCTAAACTGGACCATCTAGTAAAGGAATCCCGGAGCACCTGGACGGTCATAGACACGCTCTCAAAGGCCGACGCGCTTTTCCTCGACGACATATTCAGATACGAGTACACGAGGTCGAAAAGGGAAATCCTCTACCGGATTCTTGAATATCGCTATCCCCTCAAGCTCCCCGTGTTCTTCGCGTCCAATAAATACGGAAAGGACATGGCCGATACCCGGGCGATACTCATAGACATCATCGGGGGGAACGAGGTCGGGGAGGCGATTATAGACCGGCTCTTATGTACCGGAGAGAGCGCGCGGGCAAATGAAAAAGGGGAACTCCCCCGCGTGACGATCTTAACTCTTACCGGGAAATCATGGCGATAACTAAATCACTTGGAGGTGAGGGATGAGATACAACGAATGTGATGTTTGTAAGAGACAATGGGAAGCGTGTTTGCCGATGCGCCACCTGATCGAAGCCGAGCCTAGCTTACATACCCCCATCGTTCTCAGCACAAGCACAACAACCGACGAACAGGATGATGAAATTATGGATGTCTGTATGGCGTGTGCCGACAGACTCAAGAGGGTTATAAGAGCCGAGGTTGCAATAATACGGGGAGAACATAAATGACAGAGTACACCGATGCTCAGTATGTGGGATTGGCTGAATGGATAGGGATGACACTAACGATTGATTGTGGTTTTTACATCGTCGATGGGCTGGGCGAGTCCTGGGCGTATAAAAGCAAAAAAGCCGCGATCAAGAAAATCATCAAAATCCTCAATTCCCACAAGGGTCGTTGCGCCATCGAGGACAAGATGGCCGACGGCGGCACGTCGTTTATGAAAATGTATCGCACCAATGACGGGGGTAAGGAATACTTTGTTTTTGGGCCTGACAACGCAGAGGCTATCGGTTACGGCCCCACCCCTTCTGCCGCCTGGTTGGACGCTGGGATTAAAGCAAGTGAGGTAGAAGGATGACACCAGTTGGAGATTATATACCGCCGTGTGCGGCGTGTAATGGTACGGGACGACAGGTGCGAAACGATGGCGTTTCCGTTCCTTGCCCGTGTTGCCGACCCGCACTTAATGCGATCTATAATGACATTAACCAACCAGAGGAAGATTGGAAGGCCCGCGCCGAAAAAGCCGAGAAAGCGTTGGGTGAGATACGCACTATGCTCGACGCTTCACGACTCTGCGTTTGCGGTCAGCCGGTGGTTGCAAGTGATGACATCCGTTTTATTCTTAACGACGTAACGGAGGTTCTCCCATGAGTGAGATAACAGAGATTTACACCGATGAGTTCATTAAGCTCGCGTCTCTAATACAAGAGGAGATAGAGCCGAAAGACGCGCAGTATATGTGGGCGAAGCCAGAAGATCGCAAAGGAGTATATCGGGTACGGTATCCGATTTACTATCAAGGAACCGGCTCTGATTACGTTCTTGTCGGGGTGCGCCGTTCTTACGGTAAAGATCAGATCATCCTATTACCCTCCCTCTCGTGGTTGGTGAGGAAGTTAAGGGAATCGAGACCAGCCGTTATGTATGATGAATGCAGGCTATATTTCAACGGCGAGATATGGGTCTATCGTTGGGGCGAAGATTACGTATCGTTTGAAGGGGATAATACCCCGGAGCTTGCTTGCCTCCGCGCCCTCTGTAAGATAAAGGGGATAGCCGATGTTTGAAACCGTAACTTGGGTAAAGCCCGATTCGACAACCCCGATAATGGTTCAGATATCCGAATCCGGGGATGACATCGAATTTATCGAATTTGAGACCTCGGCAATGATCGCCCTCGATGACCTGATACGCAGGGGCCATAAGGTCTACCGGGTCTATGAAATCCTTGCCGGGATGATGACAATAGGCGGCGTGGAAAAGCAGGTGCCGCCGTTTACCGTAAGGTGTGAATTGAATAGGAGGGGAGTGTGAAGGTTGAAAATGACGTTTTGAATGTTCTTGATTCCGCAACCGTAAGTGGCCACGTCGCTGTTCTGACGTGCGGGCAGCTTGACCGTAAGATGTATCTGAAGGTCAATCAGGTTCTCGAATGCGCGGGAGGGAAGTGGAACCGCAAGGAGAAGGGGCACGTTTTTGACCGCGATCCCTCGGATGTGATCGACGAGATCATTTTAACGGGGGAAGTAACCAACGCACAAAAAGAGTTGGGGTTCTTCCCAACGCCTTTGCCGGTTATCGAAAGAATGCTCGAACTTGCCGAGATCGACCCGGGGATGTTGGTATTAGAGCCGAGTGCCGGGACCGGGAACATCGCCCGCGAGATCGCCAAGATAACGACGGTGGATTGCGTCGAGATCGACAAGGGTTTCATCAGCAAGTGGGCCACCGATGGTATCGCGGGAACGATATGGTGCAATGATTTTCTTTCGATGGAGCCACCCGCCTACCTCGGGGCTATCTATGACCGCGTAATAATGAACCCGCCTTTCGCGAAACAGGCCGACATTAAACACGTCACTCATGCGATGGATTTCTTGAAACCTGGTGGCGTTCTCGTATCCGTCATGGCCTCGGGAGTGACATTTAGGGACAATCGACTGACTGCGGACTTCCGGGCGTTCATGGAAGATCACGACGGCCACATTGAGCCGCTTGACCCAGGCGCTTTTAAAGAAAGCGGCACGACAGTAAACACCGTGCTCGTTAAGATGACGAAATAGGAGGCCCTATGAGCCAGAAGAAGATCCACCTGAACAACCGTAAGCTCCGGCGGGAGTTGGGTAAGACCATCCCGTTGCACGTCTGGTATCGGGTGACAACGACGCGGTTAAAGACGTTCCCGTGGTCATGGTTCAATTACGTCTTTCCGATTTACCCCCGGCCGTCGAAGATCAAACGGGTAACGGGGTTCGCCCAGGACGTCCTGGAATGGGTCAAGGTGGTTTTTGGAGGGAAAAGGAAATGACACTGCCGATATCAGCGATGATTTCTTGTGGCATGCGGAAAGGCTTGATAGCGGAAATCCGCCCGCGTTGGTACGAGGTAAAAGACGGCGAACTGGTCTTTGTGCATGAGGATCAATACGTAAAATATGGTTACCATCGGGACGTGAGCGTCGGATGTGATGCGCCAGAGGCTATTATCGACCTTCCTGATTGTCCCACTTGTGGTGGAACGGGTGAATGTCCCGCCGGGCACCTCGGCCCTGCCTTTGGTGATATTCGATGGATTCCAGGTGTGCGATGTCCCGATTGTTGGGGATACGGAAGGGTTATAGAACACCCTCATCATCCGATGTGCAAATGTATGCCGATACCGCCCGATCCATTCGGCGGCCCTTGGAAGAAATCTGACGAGGTGAAGCCATGATAACCGACACTCAAAAACTATCCGACAGCCTTAAAGAACTCATCGAACTATGGTGGGATACGACAGATAAAAAGAAGGCCGGCGTTATGAACGAGTACGAGCACGAGGCAGCCGAGACGTTCATCGAAAAGATCAGACGGAACCAACCGCTGACCGAAAAGCAACTGCGGTTTGCCAACGCTTTGATAGCGAAGTACGAAACGTACCGGGGCGACTTCTATGAGCCAAGCGATATAGGGAGGTATGGGAGATGAGTAAAGACGTTTATTTCAAATTGGTGATTATTCCGGGCGTTGATGAGCTTGTAACGACGCAGGAAGTAACTGACTTGGTATTGGATGTCGATAGCAAGGTTGTAAGCAGACCATCCGTTACGAGATATACACTCTATGGGCACATTAAAGACGCGGCTCAACTGATGATATCGAGTGACCCAGTTGAAACATCGGACGTATCGCGTGAAGTTATCGCGGTATTAAATGAAGCGAGGAATAAGGATAAGGAATGAGCCAAATCGACCGCATCATAAACGAGATCAGCCTAATGACCGTCGAGGAGTGGAAAGAGTTTCACCGGGCGTATACGGAGAGGATTGTAAAACCTGTACTCAAAAAGATGGAGGGTGATGATGCGCAGTATTGATACTCAGTACGAAAGGACGGCAGTAAAAGAACCGTGCGTGATGTTCGAATTCGCCTCGTCCCGATATGACCATCACTACAAGGGCGACCCGAATACACGTGGGACGGCGTTTCGGTGGTTTGAGTGGTTCAAGGCTTGCGGTATTTCTGCCATGATAGAAAGGCGTGATCACTCGACCGGTCCCGAGTACGTCGTTTGGCGCGAAGGCCCAAGGTGGAAGATGCAGGCACAAAAGCCGAGTAGGGAAGTGGTCACGGGAACGGTCATCGCCTACTACGACGAGAAGGGCGTATTCGCCGAGAGAAAAGCGGGATAGTTCCCCCCAAAAATTTATAGTTTTTTTGTATCCTATCAAGTAACATTATAGTCTAATAAAGTGTTACTTGAATGAATGGGTAAGAAATGACTTATTTTCATCACAAAAACCTCCTGACGCCGACGGATGCAGAACCGCCGGCTTTTTTTGTTTATAAGGTGCCGGCTAAAGTTGTCCGGTGACGATATACAGGGCATTCACGCCCGAACTAATGAGACGGTGAAAACCATCGTCAGTTACCGGAGATGCCGGAGGGTGGGATAGGGGAATATTAGAATAGCGTGTTTAAAGCACGGGGTATCGGGCGAGCAGAACAGCGGGGAGTCATTGCCAAAGCAGTGGTGTTGTTGACCCAGCATTTATCTATCTATGGCCCAACTTATACGAAAAGGCTTTAGACGATCTTCGCTCTGTCGATCTTGTAATATGGGTACATTATATGGCCGGATACTCCCAAACGGAGATTGCGGAGACATACCTACCGCGATACGGCTTCAATTGCACACAATCAACGGTTTCTAGCCGACTAGATAAAATACCTAAAATTCTGAAAAAACGGATAGAGTACTACAAGAAAGAGTATAAGAAGCGTTTATCTGGTTTCGCTTCGTAGTAAACCGATATGGTCAAAGTGGGTAAGGGGCGGGTAAATAGCCGGTGTAGCTCAGTTGGTAGAGCGGCGTTCTTGTAAATCGCAAGTCAGGGGTTCGATTCCTCTCTCCGGCTCCAAAGATATGTTGACATGGTTTCAAATAGGCTCGACAAGCGGGTTATCTACCAGGGCGTTAAACTCTGGAAACCAAAAACCTGTGAAAAGCACGTCAAGGAAGTCATCATTGCCCGAGACGGCCCGCAGTGTATCAAGTGTCAAAGGACCATCGAACAGGCACTCCGTGAAGGCAGGAACTACATCACCGTCTCGCATTGGGAACACCGGGGTCATCTCGGGACAAAATACGACCCCTGGAACCAATGCCTCGGATGCGAGCATTGCCATACCTTCGGGTGGGAATACGAAAAGCAGGACTGGTACAGGCGGTGGATGGTCAAACAGTACGGGGAGCCGTTTCTTGATGTCCTCGCGTACCGGGCCAGAAAGCCATGTAGGGAGCGCGACGTGATTCAAGCCTTAATGATCGACTACGGGACGTGGTTACAAACGGGGGTATTCCCGGGAGGGCCGAAGTGATGGGTATAAGAATACTTACCGAAGTACAAAAAAGAGTATTTCTTGACCTCGGTATGGATTGCACCGACATTTCTCTAATCGAAGAAGTCGGTAATGCCCCATTCGTGAAACTGATATTCGCAAGCGACCCCCGGATAGACTTCGGGGACCGGGTTATTGTCAGGATCGGAGATCAAGAAACCGAGTGGACGCCAAAGATCAAAACGATCACCGCCGACTACAAGAAAGTGATGTGGGAGTACGTGTGCGAGAAGTGGCCCGGAGTGACAGCATGACCCCCATCCTTTGGGCCTGCGTCATAAGCTGTCTTATCGTGTATGTCATGCTGCCGTTGTGGAGTAAATGAGCGATAAAACAAACGTGATAGATCGACGTGGTTATGAAAGGACTTATATCGTCGGTGCTTTGTGTAAGACCATAACCGTTCCTTTTAATGCCGAAGACGAAGCATTTAGGATATCGAATCTTGAACATAACCGGGGCATTATTTCGGTCCCGACAGACAATAGCACGGGATGATACAACCCCTTACCCCCGAAGAAATAGCGAACCTCGAAGGCCAGGGCGAAAAGATAATGGCGATGCTGGCCGAACTTGACCGGGAGTTATACGACAACGGGTTTGAGCTTGAAGAACGTGAAAGGACGTTTGGGTCGGCCCGGATTGAACTTGAGATCACTAAAGCCAAACGTAACGCGATTGTCGAGAGGATGCGAAACCTCAAAGGCATAGCGAAGATGTATCCGTGATGGGACGCGATTCAATCATATCCGAGGAAATCATATCAAGCATCTGTGCTGATCTAGCCGAGGGATATACGCTCGCCGTTGCGTATGGCAATGCCGGTATCGGGAAAGAGACTTTCTTCCGTTGGTACAACCGGGGCAAAGAAGCGGACGCAGAGAAAATATATCGGGACTTTTGGTACCGAGTGGACGTTGCCAAGTTTGCCGGTCGAAAGAAGCTCGAAAAGCGTGTAGTCAACTCAAAGGACCCCAAGGTTGCCCTGACCGTTCTTTCTCGACTCTACCGTGATGATTGGGGCGAGAAGGTTGATATCAATGCAACGGTAGGTGGACATATCGACGTGATTTACACGGCCGTCCCGAGGCCTCCGCAAATAGAAACGGAAAAGAAAGAAGAGAGTGGAAGTTGACCTTAGAAAGAAATACATCCCGACCGAGAAACAGTACCAGGCTCACATCGCCCCCGAGCGATACACGTTCTACGGCGGCGCAATGCGCGGGGGTAAGACAGTTTGGATGTGCAATGAGGGCATACAGCTCTCGATTGACTATCCGGGGAATAGGGGGTTCTTGTGCCGGTGGGAATTAGGCACATTCAAGAAAACGACCCTCTTAACCTTAGAGGAATATCTTGACCCTGACCTTATCAAGCGGCACAACCTGCAAGACCATGAGATCGAACTCACGAATGGATCGATCATTTTCTACGGTGGGCTTAAACCGTCATCAGACGCAGTCGGGGCGCAGAGGCTCAAATCGTTTGAACTCGGGTGGTTTGGGATAGATGAAGCAACCGAAGTACCGAAGAAATACTTTGATATGCTGAAATCACGACTCACGTTGAAAATAAACGGCACCGAGCCGCACTACCGGGGGCTGCTCGCATCCAACCCGGAAGAAGGGTGGGTGTGCGATACGTTCATTGACAGGAACCTAGAGGATCACGCTTTCATCCCGGCCCTTCCGTCAGACAATCCGTTTCTTAGGACGGGTTACGAAGCGGAGATGACGCGGGACCTCCCTCCCGAACTCGTAAGGGCATGGATGCAGGGCGAGTGGCACGTTCAGGCAGGGGAAAATTATCTATTCCCCTATTCGCTTGTCAGGGCCGCCGTTCAACGTGAGGGTTCTTACGGCGAACCCGTACAAGGAGCTATGGACGTTGCGCGAGAGGGTGGGGATGAAATAGTCTTTGGCGTTCGATATGGTCCGGTTTTTCGGTTCAATTATATCAAGCGATATCAGGCCGGGACCCGTACTGTAGGCGAAACGGCGCAGATCATAGATGAGATCGAGCGCAACCTAACCTTATCGGCAAGGAAGTTTACCCAGCTTCCCGTTTATATCGATATGCCGGGCATGGGTGGGAGTGGGTTTTATGATCCCCTCAAAGAACAGGGGTATGACGTAAGGGGGTTTGAACCTGGCGGCGCGGCGCACAACCCGGAGAGGTTCGTTAATGCAAAGGCAGAGGCCGCGTGGAATCTAAGGCTATTGTTAGAGGATGGATACCCCTGCTTACCCGACGATCCCGAACTTGTCAGTCAATTAGTCTCAATGAAATATCAGATAAGATCAGACAAGAAAATAATCTGTGAGGAAAAGGCGGCATTGAAAAAGCGACTCGGCAAATCACCGGACAGGGCGGATACCGTCATTATGGCGTATTACGACATCCCGGCTGAAGCCGAGCCTAACATCTGGATAGGGTAATGTGGTTTAAAAAGGCAGCAGACAATACGAGGGTCCCGATAACGGTCACGTATGATGTGGGACGACCGAAGGCGACCCCGGATGATTTCGATTCTCTCATTAAGGCAAACGTCCAGTGGGTGTATAGGTGCGTAAATCTGATCGCCTATTCCGTAGCCGCCGTTCCCATGCGGCTCTATGCATCTAAGAGGACTCCTAACCAGAAGCTGTTATTCCATCATAAGCGCCTTACCCCCCAGCAGGAAAAGCACATATACGAAAGCTCCAATATCGACAAGTGGCTCAGTAAGGCATCCGAGATTGTAGAGATCGACGACCCGCAACATCCTTTCTCTGAATTGATGAACTCGGTCAACCCCTACATGAATAGAAGTGACCTTATCGTTAGGAGGTTCCAGCATCTCGAATTGACCGGGAATCATTTTCTCTATCCGGTGATTGATAAGCGATTGGGCATACCCATAGAACTCTGGCCGTTGCAGGTGCAGTACATCAAGATCGTACCTGGTAAGGGAAGGAACCTTATAGCCGGGTATGTCTATGAACGGGGGGGGGATCGAGAGACGTATGGGCCGGAAGAGATCGTGCATTTCCTCTATCCCGATCCCAACGATATGCTGTACGGACGGGGGCCGATGGCGGCCGCGACAAGTTCATATAATGCGGACAGTGCCATGCGTGACTTCTGGCGGGCGATGTATGAGAACTCGGCTGTCCTTTCGGGCGTGATTACTACCCCGGGTACGCTGACCGACGACAAGGCCCGGTCATTCATAGGCAGGTTCAGGCAGATGTTCGGGGGCAGGAGGGCGCGCCAGCTTCACGGCGTAATGGTCATGGACCAGGGGACGGATTTTAAACCGATAGCATCCTCGCCAAAAGAACTTGATTTCATAAAGAGCAATTCTATCTTACGCGACGAAATAGGGGCTATCTTCGGAATCCCCAAGTCTCTCTTAACTACAGACGATGTGAACCGGGCCAATGCCGACGCTGGGTTAAGACAGTACGAGCAGTTTACCATCGACCCCAAGCTGAGGGTTGACGAGCAGAAGATAAACGAAACACTCATGCCACTCTATGACGACTCGATATTCGTCAAGTACGATTCGGCCATATCGGACAATAGAGAACTCAGATTAAAAGAGATTCAGATTCATCTCGCTACCGGGTATTCGTCTATCAATCAGGAGAGAGAGAGAGACGGTGAGGACCCGGTAGAGTGGGGCGATAAACCGATGGTTCAGGTTCCCAACGCTCCCGTAGGGGCCGACCTGGAGCCGCCTCAAAAAAAAACTTTGAAACGCGGCGCGAACATTGGAAACAGTTTGACCGGCGAATAACACCGTTTGAAAACAGGGTCAAGGAGAAGTGCCGGGAGCTTTTTAAGGAAATGTATGGTGAGGTTCTTGCCAACATAAAGAAGACGGGCAGGAACTACAGACAGAAGAATCCCGATAATCTGGTTGATTCGTGGCTCTTTGGAAAGAAGAAATGGGAAGAAAGGTTCGGTGATGACCTTTTCTCCATCGTAAAGGGGATATACGTTGCCGGTGGGGAAGACGCGCTGGCTAAATTCACCGGGATCAGTTTTGACCTCGACAACCCCCGGGCGCAGATATTCCTGAAAGGGAAAGAGAATAAGATCACCACGATCCCTGACAGGCGATGGGAGCTGTTAAGGACAAGCCTATTAAACGGAATCAAGAATGGCGAGTCTCATAACAAACTTCGTGACAGGGTACGGAAGTTTCAGGACTTCGACGATAAATATGGTGCAACCCGAATCGCCCGGACCGAAACGACCACATCCTATAACGGTGGATACTACGAAGGCGACGACCAGAATACGCTTATCTGGGGCCATGAATGGGTGGCGGTCATAGATACGAGGACCCGGGACACCCACGCAGCTATTGACGGACAACAGAGAGAGAAGGGGCAGTTATTCAGCAACGGGCTCAAATACCCCGGAGATCCCAGCGGCCCGGCGAGTGAAGTAATCGGATGCCGATGTGCGATGCTGGCGATAACAAACGACGAGAGGTTAGCGGCATGAAATACAAAGACGAAATCGAAACTAAAGACGACCTTGAGCGTGTCCCTGCCGTGTGCTGTGTGTGCGGCAAGGAGCTGATGGTACTCAAGGTCAATTACGACGGCAAGGCCAAGTGCGGGACGTGTAAGGAACGATGACAACCTATCCCAACAAGATGATGACGACGGGGGAGAATAAGGACTATGAACATGGCCCCGTGTGTCCCGAGTGTCATAAAGAGGCATTTATACAAGTAACGATAGGTGGCCCGAGCGAGCATTGGCATTGCCCGAACGGTCACGAGATATGGATAATTGACGGAATAGTAAGTGTAAAAGAGGAGGCCCCAAAGTGAGCACCAATAGACAATTTGAAATCTATTGGCAAAAAGAAATCATAGAATGGGCCGGGTTGTCCGACCTCGTTGTTAAGGATGATGTGTTTTCTTTATTCCATGTTCTCACGTCGCCAGAGGCGATTGACCGCATTAAAAAGAAAATAGAAGAAGATGATGGAAAAATTACCATAGACCACGAATTGTACGAAAGACGCGGAGTGATAACGAATTACTATATGCTTTACTGTAATCAGGATGGTGATCAGATTTACGCTGGGGAAGGGTTTACAAAACCAGAGTCGTTTATACAGGCAGCGATAGAGTCGATGCGCGGTAAGATTTATAATCAAATGTGGCCGACATAAAGGGGATAAGCAATGCCAGACGAAATGAAATACGCCGATATGATGCTTACCTTCGGACAAGGATATTTTCCGATGCTAGAACTTCCTATAGTTACGGGGCGTGGTATTGCCAGGGTACGCGTTAAACGAGATCGATACGATAAGATGACATCTGATGAAAAAAGAGAGTTCAATAATTACTGGTCCGTTAAACTGGAGAATGAGAAGGAGGCCCCAAAGTGCCAGACGAAATAGTCATCGGCACCGCGATAGCAGATTGGTTGTGGGAGAAATAATGCCAGCAGAGAGCAAACGTAGTCGGAGTCATCGTAAGGATATTGACAACGACGAACACTATTTACGAGAGGTTAGGAAAGACCCGTTTATGTTATGCCCCAAATGCGAAAACCAGTTTTATCGTCTTACGCCAGACGAGTTCCTTGACCACGCTATAGGATGTAAGGGGGATATGCACCATGCCTAGCCAATTTCAACCCCACCGCCTCCCGCAAGAGAATGACCCGATAGACTTCTATGTGGCCGAGTTTAAACAGCGGCTCGTGCAGGCGCGGACGGACGAGTATCACGGGGCAATGACATTCGAGGTATTTTTCCACAATGGCGGGATACCGAATATGAACGTGATAACAAAGGAGTCGGTAAAGAATGGGTGACATCGTTGGATTCTATAGATTCAACTCCGATGGTTCCCTTGATACCTTTAGGGCGTGGGATGGAATCAAACGCCGTCTCACTAACGGGTTATTTGTTGAAACAGAAGATACGCCGATGTTTACCGAATCCGAAATCGACACCATGCTTGCAGGCGAGTTTGTAAGCGGGGAGATGCTGTCGTGATCTAATGCAATCATAAATAGAATCGCTGGTAACTAGACTAACTGGTCCAGCACGGAATCTCGAATGGGATGAACCGTGTTGGGCCTTTTTTATTTGGGGGAACAAATGGAACTGGTAACGAGCAGGCGCAAGCTCTCCGAAATAGGGCTTGATTGGACAAACGAGGTCAAGGAGAAATACGGCCTCGACGACGACGCGATTGTCGTCCGCAAGGGGTACATAGCCAAACAGGGCGAGGATGATATCGACGATGACGAGCGGACCATTACCTCATACATCAACACAATCGCCATTGACCGGGACGGCGAGGTCGTCCTTCCTTCCGGTGGGATACTCGACGATTATCTGAAACATCCCGTCGTCCTATTCGGGCATAACTACCGATCACTCCCCATAGGAAAGAGCCTCTGGATCAAGAAAGACAAGAAGGGGCTTATCAGCAGGACTCAGTACGCGCCCACCGAAGAAGCGGAGAAGGTTTACCAGTACCGCAAGGCCGGATTCCCGCTTGCCGAGTCGATAGGCTTCATACCCACGGCCTACATTCGAGAAGGTCACAAG